>JAAIGE0100632205.1_pt1 | contig 53015 bp, 69 predicted proteins | sample 6487951 | NCBI WGS metagenome assembly JAAIGE01 (sample SAMN13974128, study PRJNA590717) | phyllosphere metagenome | biome: tomato field; feature: multiple bacterial spot infested tomato fields; material: tomato leaves; isolation source: leaves from tomato fields | host: Solanum lycopersicum ...
CTGCCGGTCAGCGGCACCTTAGTTCCCTCCGCCTCCGATCCTCAACACATTGCGCAGCTGCTGTTAACTATGTGCAACCAAGATGGCACTCCCTTTGACGTTGAACCCCGAAATGTCCTCAACCGGCTGTGGCAACAGCTGCGAAACCGAGGCCTTTTTCCGGTGGTAGCGGTAGAGCTGGAGTTCTATCTGGTTGACAAAAAGCGCGATGCTGAAGGGTTCATCCAGCCGCCCTGTGCGCCGGGCAGTGATGAACGCAACATGCAGAGCCAGGTTTATTCGGTCGATAATCTCGACCACTTTGCGGATGTGCTGCGTGATATTGACGATCTGGCGCGTCAGCAGGGGATACCGGCCGATGGCGCACTGGCGGAAGCCTCGCCCGGACAGTTTGAAATCAACCTGCATCATACCCGCGACGTGCTGCGCGCCTGCGACCATGCGGTGCAGCTTAAGCGGCTGATCCGGCAGGTGGCGGAGAACCACGGTATGACCGCCACCTTTATGGCTAAGCCCTATGAAGAGTATGCGGGCAGCGGGATGCATGTGCACATCAGCATGCTGGATGCCGCCGATCATAACGCCTTCGCCTGTGACGACGGCAGTGATTCGCCGCTGATGAAGCGGGCGCTGGCTGGCATGATCGACCTGATGCCCGCGTCGATGGCACTGCTGGCGCCCAACGTGAATGCCTATCGCCGCTTTGTGCCGGATGCGTATGTGCCGTTACAGGCCTCATGGGGCCATAACAATCGCACCGTCGCGCTGCGTGTGCCGTGTGGGGATATCGACAACCATCGCATTGAGTATCGGGTGGCCGGGGCGGATGCCAACCCCTATCTGGTGGTTTCTGCTATTCTTGCCGGTATGCTGCACGGACTGGATACGCAACTGCCGCTGCCGCAGCCGGTGACCGGCAATGGGCATCATGCGGAAGGCCTGGCCCTGCCGATCCGGCAGAGCGATGCCCTGTATGAATTTGACAGCAGCTATCCGCTGCAGAAGTTACTCGGCGAACGCTTTGCCAGCGTCTGGCACAGCTGCAAACACCATGAGCTGATGCAGTTTGAACGGCTGATCACCGCCACGGAAATTGACTGGATGCTGAAAAATGCCTGACCGGGGCGTTAATCGCTAATCTGAATTGCTTTTTTTGCTTATGATGCCCCGACGGCTTGAATTTCTGCCCGTGGTTGGGCAGAATACGCGGCCTGCAAAATCAGACGATAACCGACGCTTTAAGCGCCGGTTATTTTTTTGCATTCAGTTTTAACAGAGCATTTTTGCTGACTTAACCGAGGCCGGGCACGCACCCGGATAGATAAACACTGAAAACACGCACACGCGTGAGATTGAGGATTACAAAGATGGGGATGTTTACCACACTGCCAGTCAATGCTGGCACGCGTTTTCGTGATGATTACGGCGCCGCGTTAACCGCTAACCCTACTCCCTGTCGCTTAATGCGCAGTTGCCCTGTGACCCAGCCCAGCCAGGTTGTCGCACATGGGGGACTGAAGCATGTCGCTTAATACCTCCGCCGCACCGCAGCGTGCGCAACTCAAAAAAACGCTAACGTTACTTCCGGTCGTCATGATGGGCTTAGCCTACATGCAGCCTATGACCCTGTTCGATACCTTTGGTATTGTTTCTGGTCTGACCGATGGTCACGTTGCCACTGCTTATGCTTTCGCGCTGATTGCGATTCTGTTCACTGCCGTGAGCTACGGTAAGCTGGTACGCCGCTTCCCCTCTGCGGGCTCCGCTTATACCTACGCTCAGAAGGCAATCAGTCCGCACGTCGGTTTTATGGTTGACTGGTCATCTCTGCTGGACTACCTGTTCATGCCGATGATCAACATCCTGCTGGCAAAAAACTACTTTGAGTCGCTGGTGCCGGGCATCCCGTCGTGGATTTTTGTGGTACTGCTGGTCGGTTTCATGACGCTCTCTAACCTCAAGGGCATCAGGACGGTCGCCAACTTCAACAGCGTCATTGTGGTGCTGCAGGTTGTTGTCATGCTCGGTATCACCGGCATGGTGATCTACGGTGTGGCAAGCGGCGTGGGTTCGGGCACTCTGGTGAGCAGCAGACCGTTCTGGTCTGAGAATGCGCACGTGGTGCCGATGATTACCGGTGCGACCATTCTGTGCTTCTCGTTCCTTGGCTTTGACGGTATCAGTTCGCTGTCGGAAGAGACCAAAGATGCAGAACGCACCATCCCGCGCGCAATTTTCCTGACGGCGCTGATCGGTGGTGTGATCTTTATCGCGGCATCCTATTTCCTGCAGCTCTACTTCCCGGACATCAGCCGTTTCCAGGACCCGGACTCGTCACAGCCTGAAATCATGCTGTTCGTCGCCGGTAAAGCGCTGCAGGTCGGCATCCTGATCTTCTCGGTGGTCACGGTGCTGGCATCCGGTATGGCGGCGCATGCGGGCGTTTCGCGCCTGATGTATGTCATGGGTCGTGATGGCGTGTTCCCGGAGCGTTTCTTCGGTTACATCCATCCAAAATGGCGTACCCCGTCGCTCAACGTGCTGCTGGTGGGCGCGATTGCGCTGATGGCGATTAACTTCGACCTGGTCACGGCGACGGCGCTGATCAACTTCGGTGCGCTGGTGGCGTTTACCTTTGTGAACCTGTCGGTGATCGCGCAGTTCTGGATCCGTGAGAAGCGTAACCGCACGCTGAAAGATCACGTTCAGTATCTGCTGCTGCCGCTGCTCGGTGCCCTGACGGTCGGTGCGCTGTGGGTGAACCTGGAAGAGAGTTCTATGGTGCTGGGCCTGATCTGGGCCGCCATCGGGATTATCTACCTGGCCTTCGTGACCCGCAGCTTCCGTAATCCGGTGCCGCAGTTCAGCGAAGAGATTTAATCGCGACGACGTTGCCGCCTTTCCGGCTCTTCCGGGAAGGCGGCAATAACCTAGCCTGCCAGTACCAGTTCCCAGCTCCCCGCATTTAACTGTTCCAGCGCCGCTTCACTCAACTTTTTGTCGGTAATGATCTGATCAAACTTCTCCAGCGGCAACGCCAGAAAAGTCGCTATCCGGCTGTACTTCGAACTGTCACTGAGCAGCACGCGCTTACTGCTCACCTCGCTGACCGCCTGCTTCACGGTGACCTTATCTTCATCGGGCGTAAACAGGCCTCGCGGCCCCCAGCAGGAGGCGGAGATAAACGCGATATCAATCGCCAGATGACGCAGGCTTCTTGCTGCCGATTCGCCGACGCAGGAGCGGTTTTCCCGGCAGACCGTTCCGCCGGTGTGAATCACTCTGCACTGACTGCCCTCCATCAACAGATTCGCGACCATAAAATCGTTGGTCACCACCAGTAAATCATCACGATCCACTACCTCTCTCGCCAGGGCCAGCATGGTGGTGCCGGCATCCAGATAGATGCAGCTATTGCGGGGAATATGCCGGGCGGCGGCGCGGCCAATGGCATATTTCTCATCGTTAAACAGGGTACTTTTGGTGAGATGTGAAGGCTCAGCCGCCAGCCGATCGGCAGTGCGTACGCCGCCGGAGACTGACAGCACCGCACCCTGTTCCTCCAGTTTCTGCACATCACGACGTATCGTCATGTGTGAGACCCCCAGCCGCTCCGTCAGCTCGGCGATGCTCACCACGCCACGATCGGCCACCAAGGCAAGGATCTGTTGATGACGTTCAACCGGAATCATACCTGCTCCTGCTATTTACCATTTTTTCACATTGTAGAGTATTTCACGGTTTATCAGAACAGATAATCACAGGGTCAGGGCTGAGAGTATGTTCAGATTCCCAGACAGAACAGGGAAGCCCGACCGTGTTAAAAATTGTTCTCTGACGAAGCTGTGATGTTTTTTGTGAGACGTGACACATTTTCAGCCGCCGGATGCTGGCACGATTAACAGTAACAAACAAATAATCACTTAATTTAACAGGGGGCGTAACGTGCCAGCGAAGAACATCTGTGTTATCGGGTTAGGATCCATGGGCATGGGGGCTGCACAATCCTGCCTGCGCGCCGGTCTCAACACCTGGGGCGTCGATTTAAATCCGGCCGCGCTTGAGACGTTGCGCCGGGCAGGTGCGCGCGATGCGCAGCCCTCGGCATCTGGCTTTGCTGACCAGCTCGATGCTGTTTTGCTGCTGGTGGTCAATGCACAGCAGGTGAACGCGGTTCTGTTTGGTGAAAATGGCCTGGCGGCAAAGCTGCGTCCGGGGACCGTGGTGATGGTCTCATCCACGCTGTCAGCCAGCGACGCGCAGCAGATTGAGCAGCAGCTGGCGCAGCATCAGCTGCTGATGCTCGATGCACCGGTCTCCGGCGGGGCTGCCAAAGCGGCCAGCGGTGAGATGACGGTCATGGCGTCCGGCAGTGAGGCGGCGTTTAGCCAGCTGCAACCGGTACTGGATGCGGTCGCGGCCAAAGTCTATCGCGTGGGCAGTGAGATCGGGGCGGGCTCCACCGTCAAAATTATCCATCAGCTGCTGGCGGGCGTTCACATCGCGGTGGGGGCAGAAGCGATGGCGCTGGCGGCGAGAGCCGGTATTCCGCTGGAAACCATGTATGAAGTGGTCACCCATGCTGCGGGAAATTCATGGATGTTCGAGAACCGTATGAAGCATGTGGTAGACGGTGACTACAGCCCGAAATCGGCTGTCGATATCTTTGTGAAAGATCTTAACCTAGTGGCTGACACTGCCAAAGCACTGCATTTTCCGCTGCCGCTGGCTTCCACCGCGCTCACTATGTTCACCGAAGCCAGCAACGCCGGTTATGGTCGTGAGGATGACAGCGCCGTGATCAAGATCTTCAGCGGCATAACGCTGCCGCAGGCGAAGGAGGAGGGATGATGCGTCTTGGTGTAATCGCAGATGATTTTACCGGTGCCACCGACATCGCCAGCTTTCTGGTGCAGAACGGGCTGAGCACCATTCAGTTCAACGGCATTCCCGCCGGTGAAATCGCCACTGATGCCCAGGCGATGGTGATCAGCCTGAAGAGTCGCTCCTGTCCGGCAGAGCAGGCGGTTGCTCAGTCGCTGGCTGCGCTGGCATGGTTACAGCAGCAGGGCTGCCAGCGCTTCTACTTTAAATATTGCTCCACCTTCGACAGCACCGCCCAGGGCAATATTGGTCCGGTGACCGATGCCCTGCTAAAGGCGCTGGGTGAGACGCAGACCGTTATCTGTCCGGCTCTGCCGGTCAATGGCCGCACGGTCTATCAGGGCCATCTGTTTGTTGGTGACCAGCTGCTGTCGGAGTCGGGGATGCGCCATCATCCGGTTACACCCATGCGCGAGAGCAACCTGCTGCGTCTGATGACGTCACAGGCGACGGGCAAAGCCGGACTGATCGCGGCGGCACAGGTCGACCAGGGTGCCGACTCCGTCCGGCAGGCGATGCATCAGCTGGCAGAGCAGGGCGTCAGCTACGTGGTGATCGACACGCTGCATCACCAGCATCTGCTGACGCTGGGCGCGGCCCTCAGCGATCTGCGGCTGGTGACCGGCGGTTCCGGGCTGGCTATCGGTCTGGCGCGGCAGTGGGCGAGAGCCGGAGCGGATGCTCAGGCCGAGCAGGCAGGGCGTCCGCAGGGTGGGCGCGCCGTGGTGTTGTCCGGCTCCTGTTCGCAGATGACCTGCCGGCAGGTCAGCCTCTATCGCCAGCAGGCACCGGCCTGCGAAGTGCAGGTCGAAGCCTGCCTGCAGAATTCAGATGACTATGCCCGCCAGCTCTGTGACTGGACAGAGGCCAACAGCCAGCACTCTCTGGCTCCGCTGCTTTATGCCACCACCGACGCACAGCAGCTGCAGGCGATCCAGCAGCGCTATGGTGCGCAGCGCAGCAGTGAGGCTGTTGAGCAGCTGTTTGCCGCCGTAACACGGGAGCTGAAACGGCGCGGCTGGCAGCGCTTTATTGTGGCCGGGGGAGAAACCTCCGGTGTGGTGGCTCAGACACTGGGCGTGACCGCCTTTCACATCGGCCCGACAATTTCGCCGGGCGTGCCCTGGGTGCGTGATATCCGCCAGCCGCTCTCTCTGGCACTGAAGTCGGGGAATTTTGGCGACGAAGACTTTTTCCGCCGCGCGCAAACGGAGTTTACCTATGACTGAATCTTTCTCTTTAACTGAGCAGCAGGCGCGTGATGAGATGGTGCGGCTGGGGGCCTCATTTTTTCAGCGCGGCTATGCCACCGGTTCGGCGGGCAACCTCTCCCTGCTGCTTGAAGATGGTAATCTGCTGGCGACGCCGACCGGCTCCTGCCTCGGCGAGTTACAGGCTGATCGGCTGGCAAAAGTAACGCCGGAGGGGGAGTGGCTCTCTGGCGACAAACCCTCCAAAGAGATCGCTTTCCACCGCGCGCTCTACCTGAATAATCCCGACTGCCGGGCGGTGGTGCATCTGCACAGCCACTACCTGACGGCGCTCTCCTGTCTGCAGGGGCTGGACACGGACAACTGTATCCGGCCGTTCACCCCCTATGTGGTGATGCGTGTCGGGGATGTGCCGGTCGTGCCCTACTATAAGCCCGGCGATGGGCGACTGGCGGAGGATCTGGCGCGGCTGGCCCCCCGCTATCGCGCCTTTTTGCTGGCGAATCATGGCCCGGTGGTGGTGGGAAAATCACTGCAGGAAGCCGCCGATAACACGGAAGAACTGGAAGAGACGGCCCGGTTAATCTTTACGCTGGGTGACCGGCCCATTCGTTATCTCAATGCTGCCGAAGTGGCGGAATTAAGGAGCCGATAATGCCAAAGTTTGCTGCTAACCTGACCACCCTGTTTACGGAACTGCCGTTCGCGGAGCGCTTCGCGGCGGCGGCTGATGCGGGCTTCCGCGCCGTAGAGTTTATGTTTCCCTATGACTATCCCGCCAGCCAGATCAAAACGTGGCTGGATGAGCATCAGCTACAGCTCGTGCTCTTCAATACTGCTCCCGGCAACGTCGCAGCGGGAGAGTGGGGCGTCACCGCCATTCCTGTCCGGGAAGCGGATGCCAGAGCAGACATCGATCGCGCCCTGAGCTATGCGCTGGCGCTGAACTGCCCGCAGGTGCATGTCATGGCGGCCACCGTGCCGCCGGGTGCTGACCGTCAGCGCTATGCCGACACCTTCATTCACAACATGCGTTATGCCGCGGAGCGCTTCGCGCCACACGGCATCAAGCTGCTGATTGAAGCCCTGAATCCGACCACCAAACCGGGTTATCTCTACGCCAGCCAGTATCAGACGCTGGAGATGGCAGAACAGATCGATCGCCCTAATGTCTTTACTCAGCTCGACCTTTTCCACGCACAACGTGTGGATGGCAATCTCACGCACCTGATTCGTCACTATGCCGGGCGCTATGCCCACGTGCAGATCGCCTCAGCACCGGACCGTCATGAGCCGGATGAGGGTGAAATCCATTATCCGTATCTTTTCTCGCTGCTGGATGAAGTCGGCTATAGCGGCTGGGTGGGCTGCGAGTATATCCCGCGCGGTCGCACTACCGAGGGGCTGGGCTGGTTTGCGCCCTGGAAGATAAAAGCCTGATTTAACGCGCTGTAAAAAACCGGTGTTCCGGCACCGGCAGGGAGCGGCTTGCCCTTTTTCTGGCCCTGCACCTGCTCTCACTGTACCCCGATAACCTAAAAAATATAAACATTTCTGAGGCTTACTATGTCCACCGCACTGCTGTTAGCCATAGCGACCGCCAGCATTGTGATCCTGCTGCTGCTGGTGATCAAAGCTAGAGTCCATCCGTTTGTCGCCCTGTTAATTGTCAGTCTGCTGGTGGCGATCGCCACGGGCATCCCGGCCGAAAAAATCATGGAGACGATTGTTACCGGTATGGGCGGGCTGCTCGGTCACATCACCATTATTATCGTTCTCGGTGCCATGCTCGGCGCGATCATCGAAGCCTCGGGGGGCGCCGAGTCGCTGGCGCAGCGTTTCAGTAAGACGCTGGGGTTAAAACGGACCGTGGCGGCCCTGACCATGGCGGCTTTTATCCTCGGAATCCCGGTCTTTTTTGAAGTGGGCTTCATCATTGTTATTCCGCTGATTTATGGATTTACCAAAGTGGCGCGGGTCTCACCCCTGAAGTTTGGCCTGCCGATGGCGGGCGTGATGCTGACGGTGCACGTGGCGCTGCCAACCCATCCCGGTGCCGCCGCCGCCGCGGGGATCCTGCACACCGACATGGGCTGGCTGATGATGCTGGGTATCGCCATTTCGATTCCGGTCGGGATCATCGGCTACTACGTGGCGAAGGTGATGAACCGTCGCCACTATCATCTGTCAGTGGACGTGCTGGAGCAGCTGCAGATGGCAAAACCCGAGGGCCAGGAAAAGAAGAATGAACCCGCACCGCCTGGCGCGCTGACCATCAGCGGACTGATTGTGGTGCCGATTGTCCTGATTGTGCTGGGCACGCTGTCCCACACCCTGATGGATGAGGGCAATCTGCTGCGGAGCGTGATGACCGTAATCGGTACTCCGCCCATTGCTCTGCTGATTGCCCTGGGCCTGGCGGCCTGGCTGCTGGGGGTACGCCGTGGCTGGAGCAAAGATAAGCTGGAAGACCTGACCGGCCGGGCGATCCCCACCTCCGCCAGTGTGATACTGGTGGCGGGTGCCGGTGGCGCTTTCGGCAAAGTGCTGGTGGAGTCGGGCGTCGGCAAAGCGCTGGCGGTCACGCTTGAGACGCTGCATCTGCCGCTGGTGCCTGCGGCGTTCATCCTGTCGCTGGCGCTGCGTGCGTCACAGGGCTCCGCCACCGTGGCGATCCTGACAACCAGCGGATTGCTGACGCAGGCGGTGACCGGCGTAACGGACATGCAGCGGGTATTGGTGACGCTGGCGGCCTGCTTTGGCGGGCTGGGACTGTCACATGTCAATGACGCAGGTTTCTGGGTGGTGACGCGCTATCTCGGGCTGTCAGTGGCTGACGGTCTGCGCACCTGGACGGTACTGACCACCTTAATGGGGCTGAGCGGTTTTGCCCTGACCTGGCTGGCGTGGACGCTGCTGTAATCCACGACACAGCCCGATGCCGGACCCGGCAGAGGATGCCGGGCGGCATTCAGGATTCAGGAGACCAGCTCCTGCGCGTAGAGATAGAGCGCTTTCAGCTGTCCGAGTTTTTCCGCATTGGCTTCATGCAGACTGGCGAGCGACTCCAGCTCCTGCATAAACGCCTGCACCCGATCGCTGTTAAGCACTTCACGCCGATGCTGCAGCCAGCGCTGCTGCTCGGCATCATCCAGCGTGCCGGGGAAGTTACGCGCCCGGTAGCGGAACAGCAGTTTCGCCACCCGCGCACTCTCAAAGGTCAGGTCCAGCGCAGGCAGATTCGCCGGGGCGGTCTGGCGGATGATGTTCATCCCCGCGCGATCCGCATCACTGAAGAAGCCGTCATAGAGTTGCGCGTCTACGTCGTCTGATGGCGTAAACGGCTCGGCTTCGGCAAACAGCGTCACCAGTTTCTCCCGCACGTCGGGCTGCTGGCGCAGCAGGGCCAGATTCGCCAGACAGTGCTGACGATCGATGCCCAGCCGGGCAGCATCTTCCGGGCGCAGCGTGCTGGCCGGGGCCAGAACCGGACACTTATTGATATGCACCAGTTTAACCGGCACGGCCGGCAGATCGCCGAGATCGTTTTTCGGCGTATAGAGGCGTTCACGCAGTGCTCCGGCATCCAGTTCCAGCAGCGGCGACATATCACCCGCCAGATCCACCACGATCAGCGCATTCCGGTTATCGGGATGCCAGGCCAGCGGCACAATCCAGCTGGTATTCCCGCGCGCGGCACCGAACATACCTGAGACATGCACCAGCGGCTTCATCTGCGGGATGTCGATCAGCGTCATCAGCTTGTTCTTGTTACGATGGGTGAACAAAAACTCAAACAGCTTTGGCTGCTTCTCTTTCACCAGCTTCGCCATCGCCAGCGTGGCGTACACATCGGACATCGCATCATGCGCATTTTCATGCGCCACACCGTTGGCTTTAGTCAGATGCTCCAGCCGGAAGCTGGGAAAGCCTTCCTCATTCTCTGGCCAGTTGATGCCATCCGGCCGCAGCGCATAGCAGGCACGCATCACGTCGAGCAGGTCCCAGCGGGAATTGCCATTCTGCCAGCTCCAGCCATAGGGATCGTAGAAGTTGCGATAGAAGATATTGCGCGTGACTTCATCGTCGAAGCGCACGTTGTTGTAGCCCACCACACAGGTTTGTTCCGTGGTAAACAGGGAATGAATACGTTCAGCAAACTCCGCTTCATTCACGCCGCGCGTCATCGCCACCTGAGGCGTGATACCGGTAATCATCACCGCTTCGGGCTGCGGCAGATAGTCATCAGGCAGACGGCAGTAGAAGACTTCGGGCTCACCCACCGGATTAAAGTCACTGTCAGTGCGCAGCCCGGCAAACTGAGCAGGCCGGTCGCGCGACGGGCTGGTGCCGAAGGTCTCGTAATCGTGAAAGAGAAAGGTAGGCTGTATCTTCTCGTCTTTCACTGTATTAAAGTATCCATTATTGATTCTTTATCCCCTTGTTTTAGCTATATAATATCAGGAAAAACATAGTAATTTAGTTTGATCTGTACAAGGTTGAGTGTTGCTGTATTTGTTCGTCCATGCCACATTAAGTACATGATGAGTACAGAAGTGCATATTTCATTGAGTACAAAATATTATTATGGCTATCAGCGACACTAAGCTCCGCTCTATACATGGTAAACCATATTCAGGCCCACCGGAAATCACCGATTCAGATGGACTGGGTGTAAGGGTTACGCCTCGTGGGATTATCAATTTCCAGTACCGCTACAGATGGCAGGGAAAACAGCACCGTATCGGCATCGGAAAATATCCAGCCATTTCGCTCCATGAAGCCAGAAACAAAGTAGCTGAGCTTCGCCTAAGCCTAGATAAGGGGATCGACCCAAAATCGACAGCTTCTCATAGCAAGGTTACTTCTAAACCGACCGTGGCGGATTGCCTGGCATACTGGAAGAAGACCTATGTCGATGTCAGTCTGAGGGAAAAGACTCAAGCACTCTACAGGTCTACCGTTATTAAGCACATGACTGATGTATTCCCCGGCGTTCCTGCAGAAGAAATACCTGTAAGAAGTTGGGTCGATTTGTTCACAGAAGAAGAGAAAATAAATCAGCGTCGTGCTCGCGAACTTTTGGTCCAACTGCGATCAGCTATCAACTGGTGCATAAGGCGTCAGTATTTACCTGAATGCAGCATTATGAAAATCAGCCCCAAAGATGTTGGCGTTAAAGCTGCAGTTGGCGAAACCGTACTGAGTTATAACCAGTTGGCAAAAGTTTGGCTGGCTATAGAACGCAGCCGGGCATCGACCTCAAACAAGCTTCTTCATCAAATGCTGATGCTATACGGCGCTAGAAATAGCGAGCTCCGCTTGGCAGTTAAAGGTGAGTTTGATCGCGAAGAGGGTTTGTGGCTTGTTCCAGCTGAGAAAAGCAAAATGCGAAAAATAATTCGCAGGCCTATTTTTCCGGCTATTGAGCCTCTTCTTGATAAGGCCATCATGACTTACGGAGATGTTCTTTTTCCTGGACCTGATCTGAAAGCCCCGATGTCCATCTCTGGCGCAAATCGCTTTCTTGGTAGAATCAAGGATGTTGTTGGAGTCGGTGAATTTACTGCTCATGACTTTCGCAGGACTTTGGCAACCAGGTTATCTGAGGAGGGAGTGGCCCCGCATGTGATCGAAAAGATGCTGGGCCATGAGCTTGGAGGTGTGCTTGCAATTTACAACAAGCATGACTGGATAGTAGAGCAGAGGGCGGCTTATCAGCTTTACGCGGATAAAATTCTTTATCACGTCAAGATGATCTCTGGTTAACTCCACCGTTCAAAATCCAATTTTCAACCTCGGCTTGCAAAAACTGTTTGGGGTGAGTTCTTACAGGCCGGGGAAAATTGAACTGCTTTGTGTACTTATAAATGGTCATGCGTGATGAAACTTTCAATTTTTCCATCACATCCTTTTCCGAGATCATTTCAATATTAGCCATTTCGTTCTCCACACATTCCTGCTGCATCAGGTTCGTTGAGCCGTGACAGGTCACGGCGTCTCGATATTCAGTTTCAATTCATGCCAGCCGCTGGTTGTCCAGCACGCCGCCTCACCCTGGCAAGGGCAGGACTGCACCGGTAGCTGCTCTTTGCACTTCCCGCACTGCTGGTGGGCCAGCCTCTCGATTTGTTGCGCCAGCTCAGCGGCATCTTTCCGGATTAACAGCGCTATGTACTCGTTCAGCTCATACGGTTCACGACCGGGGCGGCGTGCGGCGCAGTTATGCGCCAGCATCTCCAGTTCCTGACTATCCAGCGCCAGCTCCAGCTTTTTACCACCGGCAGCGGCCTGTCTGGCACGCTGCGCTGCTTTGCGTTCGGCGGGGGATTTAGGCATTGGTCGGCTCCTGATAGGTTTCGAACCAGAACACCACAGGCTTTTCAACCACTTCAACCAGGCCAAACCGCTCTGCTATGCGGAAATTAACGCTGTATGCTCGCGCTCTTTCGGTTTGCAATGCTATTTGCTGCCTGAAGTCCTCAAGGGGATAACCACCTTTGAAAAGATTGCACTGTTTGCAAGCCGGGTTGAGGTTATCAGCGACGTCCAAAGCATCGCGCTCAGCTACGCGACTGGCCAACTCAAGTTGGCCGCTGTCCGTGATGCTGCGGTTAAAGTCACGCCCTCTGTAAATGGGTTCAACATGATCCGCATGCCAGCCTTTCTCTTGCAGATCACAGCCGCAGTACGCGCATTTTCCGCCGAACTTCATACGCAACTCAGCGCGTTGTCTTTTGGTCAGCGCCATCACTCCACCTCCGGCGCTGCTGCCAGCATTGCATCGTAAGCTTCACCCAGGCGAGACAGGCCATCCATGAACTGATCGCCTGCAGCAATCATCTCGTCTGTAGGCTCGACCGGCACCAGCTTCCACCCATTAGGCAACTTGTAAGGCTGGCTTACAGGCTGTGCAGCTAACGCCTGATACGCATTGATTAGGTCGATTACGTCACTGTCACCACCGCGACGATAATCAGTCCAGCGAGAGCGCGTATAATGGTCATCAGCCATGCTACGGCCTTTTGCATATACCCAGTTGCGTTCGCCGGTTGGGTCGTCAATCATCCCAGAACAAGCCCAAATGGTGGCGCTGCCACCGCCTGCGCGCTGCACTGAAAGCTCACCACCGCAGATGTTGCATTTAGGGATTTCTGGCTCTCCATAGCGGTTACGGAGGTCATCAATAATTTCAGAGCTTAATGCTGGTGGCTGGTTACTGTTCATTGGTTGGCTCCTTACTCAACAAAGAAATCATTTCTTGCGGAGCTGGATTGGAAAATCGACGCCGATCAGCAATACGTTGCGAGCGCTGCATCTGTTTTAGATTGCGCAGATTGATAAGTTCATCTGCCATTGCCTTCACAATCTCTGGAGGAGCGTGGTGATCATTTAGGGCATCCCAAAGGCTGCACATTCTGGTGCTATTGTCTTTGTGAATTTCCTCATGATCACCGGAAAGCGCAGAAAGAACTTCGGCAGCACAAGAGCTAATGGCCTGAAGTTTTCCCAAGTTTAATTTGCTCACGACTCCACCTCCACGCGCTTAAACTCAATGACCCACACCCACGGGTTAGCCTGCCAGCTGTCATCACCGTAGATGGATTGCCATAGCTTGCAATAAGCATCGACCGGGTTGCGTTCCCACTCCGTCCACGGCCAGCCGTTATCATCAGTACCTGGATAACCGTCGCGGTCTGGAATGCCAAATTTGAATAGGCTCCCGTCTTTAGTGATTTCCGCTAAGCCTTCGGCTTTCGCGCCAGCCTCACTGATACTTTTCAACCGCTCGACCCGCACGCCGGTAATCTCCAGCGTTATGCGGGAAGCCCAGCGCGGCATGTGGATGGATGGGCGCCAGCGGCCTTCTTTCGGCCAATCGTCTGGAATAGTTGCGCGGTAAGCCATGTCGTGGCTGTATTGGTCAATGTTGTATCTTGCCCACGTCTCACGCACCCACAGGCGATCACCTACTGCACCGAACGGGCAGGTAAACAGTTTTGAGCGGACGTGATTGCCGGTGGCATTTGACTCGGCCCAGTGGTACTTGCCGATATCACGGTGTTTAGTTGAGTCAGTAATGCGCAGCAAGCCAAACTGATTTGATTCAGGCTGCACCCGCATGATCCGGCGCGTCTGAGTCTTTCTGCCGTCGAGAACTGCACGAACCATGTCGGCGTTAAATATGATTGGGCGCTCTTTCATGGTTTCGCCTCTTTGATATCAGCCCGCAGGTGAAGCTCGCGCCCGTCTGGCAGCTTAAAAACTTTGATGTCGTCAGTCTTCATCAGATGAAACGCAACTGCGTGGATCGCCTGCTCGGTGACATCCTGCTTTTCGCCAGTGAAAACACGAGTATCAGACGCACCGCCTTTCAGCGGCTTAGAACGCCCTGCAAAAATGGTGTTGGTGATGGCACTTAAGCCAACAGTTATTGGATTAGCCATCACTCACCATCCTTACCGGCGCGGAGCCAAATACAAACCGCACCGTCTTCAGTGTCATGTATTGAGCCAACGAACCAGCCATCTCCTGCAGGCGCATTAGGGGTCCATGTTGATAGGTCATAGCCATCAACATTGGGATCGATTTCCTCGTCATCACGGTACTCAACTTTCCACTGCAAGCCATGCTCAGACATCCACTGATCAAACTCTGCGGTAGAAATGAATTCACGACCATCACAGAACGCCAGATAATCCGGGTGAGACCAATAGCCATATTGGTCACGTTGAACTTCTAAGGCCTTAATGCTCATTGAATCGTCTCCTTAACCCATGCATTCCAGATACAGCCCGCTGGCAATCAGACGGGCGCGACGTTTTGCTGCTTCTCTGTGGCGCTTTTTTGCCTCTTCAGAGCAGTCATTCCTGTAGTTGATCACCATTGGCTTGGATGGTGGGGAAGCAACACGCCGCGGATTTCTGACCAGGGTGTAAGTGCGGTCAATATAGCCGCCGCCAAGGCTGATTTGATTGGAGGCTTCAACCTGCAGCGTTTCGCCACCTCTGCGCAATGTGTGAATAACTAAACGGTTGAACTCACTGAGGGTCATACCGAGACGCTCTGCCAGCTCCCGGCCCGTTGCCGGACCCTTTGATAACTGCCAGGCTAACTTTTCACTGAATCCGGCATTCGCCCCATTGCTGCGCCGGAACTGGGCGACCTTTTTCATGACACCACCTTCAGGGTTACCGTGCGTGAGCGGAGTAAATCCATTTCCATTTGGGAAATGATGTTGATGCATTGATTGATGCCAGGCTGCTTATAACCAAGCGAAGATAAAGCAACCCGAGCTTCACTGAGTGTTTCTCCGCGAATGGTACGAATCCACTGATCACAGGCTGGTGTGGCGAGCGCTGCGTTCAGATCGTCAATCAGGGTCATATCAGCCCCGGCAACCTGAAGCGCCGTGATGGTGTCAGGCAGGACGCTGTTGATACGCAGCACCTCTCCAGCCATGAGATTTGCGCGAACAGTGGCCACGTCGAGACGTGATGCCAGTTCAGTCACCATCTTCGCCATGTCCATAAGAGAGGTTTCTTTGCCGATGTTCTTAGCGAACTGGTGGCCGGCAGCGACAACTTCTTTATTCGATTTGAAATGATGCATGTCATCGCCCTCAGTGAATGGTGATGTTGATGGTTTTATTAAGTCGCTCAGCTTCACGCTGCGCCTTAATGGGATTACTGATTACCGAGCCATCAGGCATAATCCAGCCGTTCAGGATGTGGCTATAGGGCAGGGTAATGATGCCTACGGTGATATGGTCGTTTGGCTTTTCCATGAAAATCTCCACACACGATTTTTGGTTGCATGAATCCCTTGCCAGTGACGGCAATAAAAACTTTTTGGATTCGCTTAAAGTGGCTGGTGGGTTACTGCAATAACCCACAGCCTGATTACTCCACACACTTGAAAGGTTGCTGCGGTGCCGGGTGCCTCCCGGTGCTCTGGTCAGACTGACAGACACCAGAGCGGAGACTCTTAGACTGTATGCAATCGTTGTCAGTCTTCCGCGTGCGCTGGCCGCATTCACCACAACGGCTGAGAGCATTAATCGGTTCAGGGAGGTCTTCTGGAGTTTCCTTCGCCACAGAGAAATGCTCTCACCGTTGTGTGCTGACCTCCCAGCCAGCTTGGTTCGGGTAACACGCAATCACGTGGTTTACGAACTGGCAGACTTTTACGGTGCTGCCCCCGGTGTTGTGTTCACAGGCCTATGCGATTCCCCGCCGTTCCATGAGGTCTTGTTGGCCATACTGGCTCTCGGAGCCGAACTGTTCCGCATTACCTGAACCTCCACAACGAGAAGGACACTTACTCCACGTCTCTAAAGCGTTCTAAAACACCCGCTTTGCAAATGTCCTTGTCGTTGTGAAAAAGGGCGGTTAAACCAAACCATCATGAGTAACCGCCAACACAGCAATTTCGCACTCTTAAAACGCTGGTCCGCGAACCACGTTTTCAAAATCACACTTCACACTCACCACGCCAGCATCACCACAGCAGATCACATCTGCATCTGGAAAGAGACGCAGAAAGGTAACCAAGTCTTTTACTGACGTGTTCGACATGTTCTTGATCATTTTCATTACCGCCTCTTGAGAGATTGCTTAATCCCAACACGTAAGAGGCTATTAACAGCGCTACCTCTTTGTTGGGTTTAATGTAGGTTATCCAACAAATGGATGTCAAGTCAGTTTGTAGGAGGTCCTACATTAGAGGCGAAAAAAAACCGGATTGGATATCCGGCTTCATTTTAAGAGGGGAATCAAAACTCCATGATGACTTGCTTTACAACGCCGACAATCCGGCAGTTGCCATCACATTCAATCGTTTTGTAATTAGGATTAAGGGGGACTAAATAGCGGTGAGGAAAATCCTCAACAAACTTTTTAAGGGTAGCTTCAGAACCCCCATCAACATGGGCAACAACAATTTTTCCATTAATCGACGCCACATCATGAATTTCAGGTTCAACAATGACAATTGAATCTTCGGGAATGGTGGGCCTTCCGTGAGGGTTAGTCATTGAATCACCACGAACACGGAGGGCAAATGCTTTATCAGATACTGATGCAGTCGTGTAAAGCCACATTATCGCTTCTTCGCGGGTTATTCCTGGATCAGTAGCTGTCCAGGTTCCTGCTTGCACCCATGAGATTAATGGAACCTCTTTTGCGCTCACCTTAACAGGCATCAATAGTGGGGATGCTGCCGAATCTCCTTTTCCACTAACAAGCCAGTTCGGATCGCACTTAAGAGCGTCCGCTAATGCCTGGAGGTTAGCCCCGTTTGGCTGGTAATCATCCTTCTCCCAGCCTGTAACAGTCACGCGATTTACACCGGCCTTTTCTGCCAGTGCTTGTTGCGTGAGATTCAGTTCTTTCCGCTTAAGGCGGATGCGTTCACCCATATTCATCATGTAGGTAATCCTACCAAAATCGAAGGTAAGAATCTTGACATTCATATGTTGGATATCCTACATTGTGTGTCACGCCAACCCATTAAAGGAATTACTCTCATGAGGAAGCAAGACGTTATCAAATTCTTTGGCGGGGTATGTAAAACCGCAGCAGTTTTAGGGATCAAGCACCCGTCAGTTTCTGAGTGGCCGGAAGTGATTCCTGAAGGTCGTGCATACCAAATCGAAAAAATCACCAAAGGTAAGCTGCGCTTTGATGCGTCGTTATACCGAAAAGATACAGGCCAAGCGGCCTAACTGTAACTACCGAAGGAAAAGAGAAATGGTAGACACAATCAACACAGCAATTCGACTGATGTGCAAAGCACATAAAGCTGGTCGTTTAGGTATGGCCGATGACTTAGGCATGACCATCGATCAGTTTCACAACCACATGTACCGCAAGTGTGGCAGTCGTTTCTTCACCCTGGATGAACTCATGAAGATGGAAGATTTATCCGGCACTGCACATCTGGCTGACTTTTTCGCGACACGTCATGGCAAGTTGCTGGTGGATGTCTCGGCAGTGAATGAGGTGGATAAGGTCGATCTGTACGACATCGAGATGAAAGCGAGTGCAGCAGCTGGTGAATTGGCCATAGCAAAGATCGCCGCAGCCTCTGACGGTGTGATCGACAACCATGAGCGCAAAACTCTTTCCGCGCTGTTTCACAAAAAGATGCGCCACCAGATTCACGGCTTCCTTGGCTTCATGGCGCTGTATGGCGTCGGTGTTGCTGAGCATTCAGTGGATATGTTCGTGGCGAACGGCAGGAAAATTGATGCTTCAGGTATGCAGATCGAAGTGCAGGACATCTGAAATGAAAAGTTTTTTAAGCCCCAAAAAAGTGACGCCCAGGGATTGCAGCCCTGAGCGTCGGTCGCGACTAAATCAACGTGTGTGGAGAATCAATCGCATGTCCATTGTAAGCCAAACAAAAGCAGTTGGGCAATTCCGTTGCCGCGTTATCGCTGGCGTCCCTGTCTATGAGCAAATCATACCCACCGCTGGTGGCCCTAACAACTACCAGCCAATTACGCGTCTGGTAGTTGAAGCTGCGTGGAAATCTTTCTACAGCCTTCCAGCGCAGTCAGGTGTGAACTGATGGAAAACGAGATCATTAAACCCTGGGTGGAACGCTATAAGGACCCACGCGGCGTGGTAGTCGAGACAGTAGGCGTAGACGTGGTTAATCACCGTGTGATTTACATGCGCCCTAACTATCCACATCCATGCATGCAGCCCCGCGTTCTGTTCAGTCAGAAGTTCAGGAAGGTGGCGTCATGAGTTTATTACTGAAGGTTAAGCCTCTGGTCATTAGCCCGGCCCTTGCGCAGCGTATCGGGCTGAATGAGGCCATTGTGTTGCAACAGATTTGCTACTGGCTGGAGGACACCACTTCAGGTGTTGAGCACGATGGCAAACGCTGGATTTACAACACCATTGAAGACTGGAATGAGCAGTTCCCTTGGTGGTCGTCAGATACCGTTAAACGCGCTCTGACCTCACTTAAGAAAAGTGGGTTGATCTACGTTGAACAGTTAAAAAAGACGCAGCATGACCGCACGAATTTTTATGCAATTAACCACGCAAACCCACTGCTGGCCGATGAGGGCAATTTGCCCTCATCGAAGGATGCAAGTTGCACTCATCGAAAAGGGCAAGCTGCACTAATCGATAAGGGCAGTTTAACCTCATCGATGGGGGCAAATTGCACTCGTCTTACAGAGAATACAACAGAGAATACTACAGAGATAACAACAACCCCTTCTTGTCAGGTTGCGCCGCAACCTGACGATGAGTGGTCAATCGTTAATCGATCACGGGAAGTTTTGCGCCACCTGAACAAAGTCACCGGCGCAAAACACACCGAGGCGCAGTCGTCGATGGGTCACATCAAGTCCCGTTTGAAAGACGGTTTCACGGTTGAAGAGCTTTGCCTGGTAGTGGATTACAAACACGCCCACTGGGAAGGCACCGAGGAATACCAGTACATGCGCCCCAAAACGCTTTTCATCCCCGGCAATCTGCCTGGCTATCTCCAGTCAGCTAACAAATGGGATAAGGCCGGTCGCCCGCCACGCTCTGAGTGGAATGCCCTGAAGCGCAACATGCAGCGGGATATCACTGTCATTCCGCAACCTGACAGCTCAGTGCCTCACGGCTTTCGCGGGTAACGGGAGAAAATCATGATCAACCACGAATCAACAATTCTTGAACTGATTGCCCGGAATGGTCCGCTGAAGGTCCGCGAACTCTGCCAGCTCACTGGCCTGCATGAGACTTCAGTGAAGCGCTTCATCAAGCCGCTGTTCACCAGGGGGAACCTCAAGCGCTCCAGCGACTGGAGTTATTCGATCAACACCGCCCCGTTACCGGTAGAGAGCGAGAAATACACTCACCTGGCTAAGCAGGCTACAGAACTGGAGAGCAAAGGGTTCTGGCTGCGTGCAACACAGGTATGGCGTCAAGCAATGCTGGTGGCCAAGTTCGATGCATCACGCAACGAAGCTAAAGAGAACTGCGACCGCTGTGCCGTGAGGGGCTCTTTCAACTGCGGCAGCTACGGCGGACTCGACACAGGTCGCATCATTTCAGCCAGCGTGAACAGAGACTTGTTATGAAAGCGAGCCTGAAGAGCCACTACCAACGCAATGAGATTTTCTACCGGGCTATCCCCACTGCAGTAGTGATGATTGCCGCCCTGATTATTGTCCTGACACTGGAGCTGACCACAGCATGAGTACTTTAGCGCGCATTTACGACGACAAGAAAAACAGCGATACAGATATCACCACCCGCAAAACCTACCTGCTGGGCGTCGATGAGCTGTATGTCGAAACTAATTACAACATCCGCGATATCGACCAGACCCATGTCGAGGAGTTCCGCGACGCCTTTATCGCTGGTGAGCACGTGCCTCCGCTGGCTGTTAAGGTCACTGAGAAGGGAATTAAGATCATCGACGGCCATCACCGCTATTACGGTGCAAAGCTGGCTCAGGAAGCCGGCTATACGCTGCGCCTTGAGTGTAAAGACTTTGTGGGAAGTGAAGCTGACAGCGTGGCATTCATGGTTACCAGCAGTCAGGGCCGCGCCCTGTTACCGCTGGAACGTGCAGCAGCATACCAGCGCCTCGTTAATCAGGGTTTGGAACCCGGCGAGATTGCCGCAAAGGTGAAGCGTTCGATCACCGATGTTGAGCAACACCTGCAGCTACTGACCGTTGGTGAACCACTGATTGAGATGGTGAAGTCTGGGGAAGTGGCCGCGACCACAGCAGTAGCGCTGCAGCGCGAGCATGGCGTGAAAGCCTCTACCGTCGCACAGGAGCAGATGCAGAAGGCTAAAGCGGCTGGGAAGAAGAAGCTGACAAAGACCGACGCTATGCCGCAATTCAGTGCCGCACAGGCTCGTAAGCTGGCTGAACTGATTGCCCGACACTGTGAGGCAGAGTTGCAGGAGGACGCACAGGTAAGCCTGGATTTTGCTACGGACCTACAGGCGGCTGAGCTGATGGATATCATCCTGATGGCCAAAGAACACTACGGCGTCATGCAGTCAGTCAGTGAAAAACCGGCACAGGCTGAACCAGCGAACGAAGCGGGTGATGACCTGCCATTGCTGAAGCACGACATCCTTGAGAGGAGCGGTGTTGAAGTGTGGGCCTGCGTTCAGGCCGCGTTCAAAATGAAAGCTGAGTACACCTACAGCGAATCCAAATGGGCGCATACCTGGGCGGCGGACTCCGTTGAGAACCCTACCTGTGTGACAGTGCCAGCAGAGACGATTGCCAGTGCAGTGCGCCTCATCAGGCAGCACCAGGACGAAAAGGCGATCAAAAAGTGGCTATCAGAGCAGCATGATGACCCTGAGCTGGTGACAGAGCAACTGAACCGCTTCACTGGCACGCTCACTGACTTGCGAAAGGATCATCCGTGTACTGTTCAGGATTTCATAAAGCTGGTGGAGCAGGTAAACCGGGATTGCTGGTCCAACTACCGCATGTTGCGTCGGGCTATTCGTAATGAGGCAATTTTGGGTGTTCAGCTCTAATTTCTAAAGTGACATAAATTCAGCATCGACACTGCGTAATGTCTAAAAGTCTTATAGACAGTTTTAGCTAAAATAGCACTCATGGGTACTTCTTTATGTAAAATGTTTATTTAAGTGTTTTAATTACTGAGTAAGTAGTAGGTTTTGGTTAGGATTTCATTTTAAATAACCATTTTAAGCTGGTTTTTACCGGCTTAAAATGGTTTATTACGATTGTTGTTCCGACTTTAGATTGGATAAGTTAATTATTCCATTTCTTTTTTTGCTAGCTCTTCCCATTCGTCAATTGAATGATTATAAGGGAATACTTCTTTAACAATGAAAGGTATGTAGCTTTCCTCGGCATTATGATGTATTTCGCTGCTAATGTTACTTGAAATGCCGAATTTTACGTCCGGGTCGTTTTCTGAAAAGTTTATATAGAAAGGCTGTTGGCTTAAAGCGAGCCTAATCCTGTCTGCCTGCTCTGGTGGGAGTATCTTGAGCAGTTTTTTAAATGTCTTTTTATTGAAGTCCAAAGAAATAGCCATATCAACATCACCGGGTATGGTTGATGTGCAGGTGTATGATCGCTCACTCAATCGACTGATAAATTTAGTGTTTATGGCTGGCGCAGTAAAAAGCCCACCTTTCACGAAACCCATTTTACGCATATAAATACCAAAGTCAGGTGCATAATTAATAAGTTGTGGGTTGGCCTTGATTTCAGGGTTTAAAATCCTAAATAACTTATCCCAGTTGCTATCAATATCTTTTAATGAAAACTTAAGCAACGGATTTAATTCCCGGATGCTGTATAAAACAAATTCCTTACCATTGCATAATGCATACATTTCCGCTCTGATTTCAGGATGTATAGCATAACTATAAGCTTGCTCAACGTGTACGCTTTTACTTATTTTCTCAGTAGGGGATTTTGCATCAAGAATCCAATATGGACGAGCATCAGAAAGAAAAACATAATCCGGTACTATTGAAATCTTTCTTGGCTGTGAACCTATTGAAACAAAAGGATGTGAAAGTGTTTTACTCCTGATTACACGGCTATCCCCTGATGCTTTATAACCAAGTGCTTTGATAATTGGTAAAATCAACTCTTCTCTAACTGAATCCTCTTTAAATTCATCAGAGTTAAGCAGGTCAAAATCAAAATCATCAAACATATTAATTCCTTTTTATTTGTTAGGTGCGTGATTTTCAATGCGATTAGTAAATTTATCTTGCATAAATTAGATTATTGTTTTTAGTGGGGGTGACAGTTTAATATTTAATATCACAAAATACAATCTTCATCGGGTTTACCCATCTTATTGCAGTTCGTATCATGGAAAGTAGCCCTAAAGGATTTCTTTTACAAGACCATGGTTAGTTTTACCCATTATTAATGATAATTTCCGTCTTGGTGAGATGTTCTTGCATGATGCGCCCTGTTTAATCATTGTTTTCTTATATAGTTACTGGACCTTACATTTGTGGCCTGTAGCAGTTGTCCTTCAAAAGTAAGCGTTTGACTAAGACCAGGTCGTGAAATTAATTATTTTATCGTTATGATGTGAATGTTGGGAAGCGTATGCAGACGCTACTAACAAAGGTAGGTCCCGTTCATTTGCAGATGATGGGGCGGGACCATGATCAAACAGTGTGTGGAGAAGAAAGCATGAATCAGCTTTTAGTGATTGATGGGGTTTCCGTTCGTCAGGACAACTCCGGCCGTTATTGCCTTAACGATCTTCATCGTGCAGCAGGCGGCGAACGCAGACATGAACCTTCCTTGTGGCGTAACCTTCAACAGACCAATGAACTCGTTCAGCTTCTGAGCGATACAGGAATTCCTGTATCGGTAATTAAGGGCGGAGTGAACCAAGGCACGTTCGTATGCAAAGAGCTGGTCTACTCATATGCGATGTGGATCAGCGCCGAATTCAGTTTAAAAGTAATCCGCACGTACGATTCTTTAGCATCAAAGCTTCCCGTAGTTTCAATGCCAGAAGAGGTGCAGGCCAGCATCATCCTGCTTGAATCAGCCTCCCGAATGCTGAACTTTTCAAATTCCTCTAAGCTTGGCGCATATCAGAAGATTCAACAGCATTACGGCATCCCCAATATGATGCCTGCATATGCTATTGACGCACCAGTTGATGCAAAAGACGGATCAAGCCGTCCTACCATGTCTTTGAGCGCGCTGCTGAAGGCCAATAGTATTCGAATGAGCGCGATTCAGGCCTATCGTCAGCTTGAAAAGCTGGGGATCGTTGAACATAAAAGCAGAGCCAGCCGGTCAGGCACCGATGGTGTGAAGTTATTCTGGTCACTAACAGCTAAAGGCTGCATGTACGGCAAAAATATCACCAGTCCTGCCAATCCACGAGAGATACAGCCTCATTTCTTCGAGTCGAAATTTGCAGAGCTTCTTCGCCTGCTCGGCACCGTGCATTGAGGTGGACGCATGAGAGCATTACTTACACCAGAGGTAGCACCGCGCACAGGTATCGTCCTGCTCAAGCCTGGTCCTGAGCTGTTAAGGCTCTTTCAGGGCAGGGTGGTAATCAGCAAGCCGACACTGGATATGGCAGACATGCCATCAGGCCGCCTGAATGACGGCACACAGCCTTTACTCGATGAGCCCTCACTGATTCCCTTCTTCAGTAATGAACGCGTGGTTAAGGCCGCTGGTGGGCTGAATGCGCTGGCATCCTTCGTCCAGTCTTTCAGCTGCTGCCAGTGGGAGCAGCCAGGTGCGTGGCATCACCATGAATTTACTGTGTCAGAAACTGAAAACGGCCTGGTGTCTCTCTGCTACAGCCACGATAATGAGTTCAGGGAAAATGGTGTACCCGGTAAGGTTGAGAGCATCGCAAAGGGCAACACCGCTCTCTGGATAATCCGGGCCGCGTGCCACCAACTGGCATTACCAGTGGATCACCTTCTGACCCTTCCGGAGTTGTGCTGGTGGGCGACCCTGAATGATGTAATTGACCTGATACCCGAGGCCCCGGCGCGGCGCGTTCTGCGTATGCCTAAAGAGCCTGTCCAGGCTGGTGAGCTGAAAGAGGCACACATTGTTCCGGCGCGACCTGCCCGCGAGGTGATTCAGGACGCAGCCCTGGTCGTCAAAAAAATAATCAGCCTTCGTGCCGACCCGGAATCACCAGAATCCTTCATGAAGCGCCCTAAGCGTAAGCGCTGGGAGAATGAGAAATACACACGATGGGTTAAGTCACAAAGCTGCACATGTTGCGGAAGGCAGGCTGACGATCCTCATCACATCATTGGACACGGACAGGGGGGAATGGGAACCAAGGCGCATGATTTATTCGTGATACCGCTATGCAGAGCGCATCACGATGAACTGCACCGGGATATGAAAGCGTTTGAAGAAAAATATGGCAGCCAGGTTGAGCTGCTATTCAGGTTCCTTGATTTCGCGATTGCAGTCGGTGTTATCGGGACAGACAAAAAATAAAGTGTGTGGAGAGGATTAAATATGCGTGACATGTCACAGGTATTAGAGCGTTGGGCGGGATGGGCTAAATCAGACAGCAGCGGTGTCGATTACTCTGCAATCGCAGCTGGATTTAAAGGGCTGCTGCCGCAAAAATCAAAGTTAACGCTTACATGTAGCGATGGAGACGGGCTGATTATTGAAGGTTGCCTGTCACGGCTTAAAGCTAAGCGCCCGGATGAGCATGCGATCATTGTGCTTCATTACTTTTTCAATATCTCAAAGCGCACCCTGGCTAAGCAGGCAAAGCGTGATGAAAAGATAGTCAGAATTGAAATCCAGATGGCCGAAGGCTTTATTGAGGGATGCCTGGCAATGCTCGATGTGCGGCTTGATATGGACGACGAGCTGACGCCGAAAAAAAATATTAAAAAACCTCTAACGCGGTCCGCATTTTCCTTAGTAATCTGATAAGGTCGATTAACAAGCAGTGCAGCTTATCTGCTAAAAATCAGTCCCAAATGCGGATGTCAAAGCGCCTCGGGCCTCACCAGCCTGGAGGCGTTTTTTGTTTAAAATATCCTGTGCAAAAGATAGAAACCTTTTTATCTTCTGCAGAGTATACAAAATTAACCCTGTTGCCGACGGGCAAGGCAGTTACCGCTGTAGCGTCAGGGTTCCAATACAAAGAGGTCGCCATTGGGCGGCCTTTTTTCGTTTTTGCGCACGCCAATCAGTCTCCACACACACTTTTGACGCCGTGGCGTCGCGCAATTCTATTAACGACAGTAAGCCGCCATCATCCCGGTGGCGGGAATAAGAGCATGCCTCCAGAAAAAGACCCGGGCTTTTGGGCCACAGTGCTGCTGTGGCTGTATGCCCACAAAACAGAATGGGGATATGCCGGGGTAGCAGGCATGTTTTCACTATTACGTAGTGCTTATGCAAAAAGCTCCTGGAGTAAGCGGGTCTTGGACGCAGTTTCATGCAGCGCCCTGGCGTTCTTCGCCGCGCCCACACTTCAGGTATTCGGTGCTCTATTCAACTGGAACATTCCTGACGCAGCCGCACAGGTCTTCGCGGTCTACATCGGATATGTAGGCAATGACTACATCAGCGCCAGACTGCGCGGGTGGATAGACAGAAAATCAGGGGAACCTAATGACGGGCAGCAATAATTCACGCGGCATACGCAATAACAATCCTGGCAATATTCGCTGGGGCGATGAGTGGAAAGGTCTGGTACCTGAAGCACAGCGTACTGATAAATCATTCTGTCAGTTCAAAGCGCCAGAATTTGGCATCCGGGCGATGATCATCATTCTTCGCAATTACCAGAGAAAATACGGACTGAAAACTATTACCGGCATCATCAAGCGCTGGGCGCCGCCGAACGAGAATGACACTCAGGCATACATCCGCAGTGTGGCGCTGGCCACAGAGACTGATGCTGATAAGCCCATTGACCTGACGGACAGCCGTAAGCTGTTCCCGCTTTTGCAGGCAATCATCAAGCACGAGAACGGCACGCAGCCATACGAATATGATGTTTTTATTCGGGCACTCGATCTCGCCTGACAGCAGGAGGTCATATGGCCACTTTCCAGTTCATCAAAAACTACTCACACATTTTCGTCATTGGCCTCATCTGCCTGGCGCTCTGGATGCTGAACGCCCGAAGCTCGCAGCTTGAGGCAACCAATCAGCGCCTTGAGAAGCTGGCAAACAGCAAGGACGAGCAGATCAACGACCTGCGCTCCAAGAACGATGGCCTGGCATCAAGCGTCACTGAGCTGGTAACAGCCGTTAAGCAGCAAAATGAAGTGATGAGTCAGGTTGCAGAGCAGCGTGCCGTTACAGCCCAGCAGAACCGGAAACTACAGAATGAAATTAAGCGTTACCTTGCGGCGGACAAGTGTGCTGTTGCTCCTGTTCCCGCTGGTGCTGCTGACCGGCTGCGTGACGCAGCAAAAGCCGCTGGTGGAGTACAGGACAGTAAAACAGCCCCAGCTAATCCTGCCGGCTGAACTGACCAGCCCGATTGATGTACCAGCACCATCACTGGATATGACATTCGGTGACAGCGTAAGCCTCAACGCTGAGTTATATGGCGCTCTGGGGCAGTGCAACATTGATCGGGCTGCCATCCGCAAGCTGGAAAGTAAATAGCCGGATTGCAGCAGTACATTAACGAGCAGTATTTAAGCACATCAATCTAAAACATGGATTTGAGCCAGTAATTTAAAATACTGGCTCAGAAATAAGACTTATTCCTGCTCCTGACCCGACAAGACATCAAGACCATAAGCGGTAAGACGTGTAGCGTAAGGGTTTACTTGCCACGCTTTTGCTTGAATATCGAATTTCATTTCAGTAGTGATATAACCTTTATCATCTGCATAAAGTAAATGAGCATCTACTATCAGGTCTCCACCTAACTCTTCAACCAACTTACCGTACCTCTCAGAACCAAGCATGAGCGGGTATTGATCTTCAAGCTCCACCAAAATTTTTGCTAAAATCTCTTTGTCAATTTTCATGTACAAAAGTCCTTGATAATGTGTGAGTTGATCAAAATCAATATACATTAAAATGGCTGATATATGTCATCAAATTCACCTTGGCATAACCTTTACAATACTAAGCGGTGGTATCGACTTCGCTATCACCAGCTACAAAAGCAACCGCTGTGTGAATTCCACCTCAGGCACAATCAGGTTATCTCAGCATCTATTGTTGACCACATCACGCCACACAAAGGCGATGTTTACCTTTTCCATGATCCTGACAATCTCCAGTCACTTTGCAAGCGCTGTCATGACTCCGTGAAGCAGCGCTTGGAGAATGGCGGAACAGTGACTGAGTTCGACGATGATGGCCGCGTTATCTGGTAAAGGGAGAAATGAATGAAAGACCTTAAGATTGAATATAAAGATGGCAGGCTGATTGAGTTCAGCATTGACGGCATTCAGTTCAATTCGGTTACAGCCATCGGGTTCAGTCATGAAGTGGGCGAGACTATGCCATCGGTCAGCATGTCAATCCCGATTGGTATCGGCAAAAACCTGGTGCCTGCCAGCCTGTCACACGAGAACCTGCAAATCATCGAGAAGTGATAATCAATATCATTTGAAGTCATCCGACGGCATTAACTTGGTGCGCCGATGCCCATTTGATAACTATTATCATTATCCTTGTGGCAGGTACGGGGGGAGGGGCAAAACTCTGGCAGCAAAATCTTAAAGACCGCGCCCTCAGTTTCTTTTTTAAAAACGTCCAGAAAAAAAGGAAAAAATAATGGCACAGCGAGGCAGAAAGTCTCTGGCTGCGACGTCTGCTGTCTCGCTGCCAGCTCTGGCTGAAAGCAGGTTGCAGCCGTCAATTCATCTCAGCGACCCCGAGATTAACGTGTGGGTCAGGCTGGTAAATGACAATCCGGCAAGTTCGTTTACAGAAACACACCGCGACATGATGGAAATGTACTGCCGCCATGTCGTTCAGTCGCGATTGCTGACAATGCAGATTGACGAATTCGAGCTTGAGTGGCTATCGCGTGAAGACGGCCTGAAGCGCTATGACAAACTGCTCACCATGCGTGAGCGGGAAGTACGCTCTGCATCATCACTGGCAACCCGGCTCAGAATTACCCGGCAGGCAACCGCCGATCCTAAAACGGTGGGCCGTGCAAACAACAATCTTGCACGAGATAAAAAGCCCTGGGAGATTGACTGAGGCTCTTAGCTGATGGTTAAAAAAACTCTGACAAGAGCTGAAAGAAATATTGCCTGGTGTGAAAAGCACATCCTGATCCCTGAAGGAAAGTTTGTAGGTCAGCCGCTGAAGATGGCCCCTTTTATGAAGGATGACTTCAGGGCGATTTTCGATAACGTTCACGGTACCCGGCGCGGCATTATCACCAGGGGGCGTAAGAACGCCAAAACTGTTGAAACTGCCATGCTGATGCTGCTCTACCTTGTAGGGCCTGAAGCCGCCCATAACTCACAGCTTTATTCTGCAGCCCGCTCCCGCGATCAGGCAGCAATCCTGTTCAATCTGGCATCAAAAATGTGTCGTATGAACCCTGTGCTCATGCAATACGTTGCCATAAAAGACTCAGCAAAAGAGATTCACTGCCCGGACCTCGGTTCCTATTATCGCGCCCTCAGCGCAGAGGCAACCACGGCATATGGTTTTTCACCGCGTTTCGTTGCACATGATGAGCTGGGTCAGGTTCGTGGGCCGCGTGATCCTTTGTATGAGGCTCTGGAAACTGCAACAGCAGCCCAGGAAAATCCTATATCCATCATCATCAGTACGCAGGCACCTGACGCAAGTGACCTGCTCAGCCTGCTGATTGATGACGGACTGACTGGCGCTGACCCACGAACGGTGGTCAGGATGGATACAGCGCCCGAAGATATTGACCCGTTCTCAGTAGAAGCTATCCGTTTAGCCAATCCCGCCTTTGATGTCTTCATGAATCAGCAGGAAGTGCTGGACATGGCCGCAAGTGCCAAACGCCTGCCGTCACGACAGGCTGAATTTGAAAACCTCGTACTCAACCGGCGTGTTGAGGCTAAAAGCCCCTTTGTCAGCCAGACCGTCTGGCACATGAACAAAGAAGAGCCGGATGATCTGAACGGAGTCACCGTCTGGGGCGGTCTGGACCTGTCGAGCGTGTCTGACCTGACGGCGCTGGTACTGACTTCTGCCAAAGGTGATGTTCACAGTAAGTTCTGGCTTCCTGCTGAGGGGCTGGCTGACAAGGCGCGTAACGACCGCGTGCCATACGACATATGGGCGAAACAGGGCTACCTGAACACGACACCGGGCAAGGCAATTGAGTATGCCTTTATCGCAAAAGAGCTGAGAAAGCTTTTTGACAACTGCAACGTCAGGGCAATCGCTTTTGACCGCTACAACATGCGCTTCCTTCGCCCGCATCTGATTGATGCCGGGTTTACAGAAGCTGAACTTGAGCGATTTGTGGAGTTTGGTCAGGGGTTTGTTTCTATGTCTCCCGCGCTGCGCGAACTGGAAACAAAACTTCTTGGCGCTCAGCTGAAGCATGGTAACCACCCGATTCTGGAAATGTGCGCCAAAAACGCAACTGTCATCACTGATCCCGCAGGCAACCGAAAGTTTGTTAAGGGTAAATCCAGCGGAAGAATAGATGGCATGGTTGCGCTGGCAATGTCGATTGGTGCGCAGAACAGTGATGAGGTGGAAGAGCAGGGCGACGTTGACGACTTCATCTATAACTTTTTGAGCGTTTAAAATGGCAGATACCGATTACAGCATTGACCTGCGAACGCGGTCGCCTTTCTGGGCGCGTATGGCCTCTATCCTGACCGGTGGACGCCTGGTGACGCCAGATAGTGGTTCACAGATGGCAGGGACGTCCGCACACGGCGTGGTGGGGGATTCTGTTGTTACCGACGAACGCAATATGCAGATCAGCACCGTGTGGGCCTGCATCCGCTTAATTTCCACAGTTACGGCATCCCTCCCTCTGGACGTATTCGAAACGGTGAGCGACCAGCGAAAGAAGGTTGGAAATGACAACCCGCTGGCGAGACTGCTGAGATTCAGGCCCAACAACTTCATGACGGCGCTTGAGTTTCGCGAAGCCATGACAATGCAGCTCTGCGCGTATGGAAATGCATACGCCCATGTTGAGCGAAACAGCGTGGGCGATGTGATCAGCATGGTTCCGTTGATGAGTGCCAATATGGATGTGCGCCTGAGCGATAACGGTAAAGCCGTTATTTATCGCTACAAGCGTGACAGTGAATATGCCGAGTTCAGGACTAAAGAAATCTTCCATCTGAAAGGTTTTGGCTTCAATGGTCTGGTTGGCCTGTCGCCTCTGGCCTTCAGTGCGAAATCGGCCGGCGTTGCAATAGCGATGGAAGATAATCAGCGTGAGTTCTTCGCCAACGGTGCCAAGTCCCCGCAGATACTAATGACTGACGGTAAGGTGCTGACCAAAGAGCAGCGCGGGCAGCTGGAGGAAAACTTTAAAGAGATCGCTGGTGGCCCGGTTAAAAAACGTCTCTGGATTCTGGAAAGCGGCTTTACCACTCAGTCAATTGGCGTTTCTCCTCAGGACTCAGAAATTCTGGCGGCACGTAAGTTTCAGGTGGCAGAGCTGGCGCGCTTTTACGGCGTTCCCCCGCATCTGGTCGGGGATGTTGATAAATCCACCTCGTGGGGCAGCGGGATTGAGCAGCAGAATCTGGGGTTTCTGCAGTACACGCTGAAACCCTATCTGGATCGGTGGGAATACAGCATTGAGCGATGGCTGGTCAAAGATTCTGAGCAGGGCAGGATTCATGCCGAGCACAATCTGGATGGCCTGCTGCGCGGTGATTCTGCCAGTCGCGCCACCTTCATGCAGATCATGGTTAATACCGGCATCCGCACGGTGAACGAAGTTCGAAGGCTGGACAACCTGCCGCCTCTCCCCGGCGGTGATGTGGCAACCCGCCAGTCACAAAATATACCCATTACCGACCTCGGCACAAACACTAAGCCCCGCACTGACGGGGCTTAATTTTTATGGGGGCTTAAATGCCGGACATTCAGAAAACGCTGTCCTTTAACCAGGCGGAAATTAAGTTTGCAGGCGATGGCAGTCAGGGAATTTTTGAAGGCTACGCCTCTGTGTTTAACAACACTGATTCTGACGGCGACATTATTCTTCCCGGCGCTTTCAAAAACACGCTGGCCACGCAAAGCCGCAAGGTGGCGATGTTCTTTAATCACCGTACTTTTGAAGTGCCGGTTGGTAAGTGGGAGACGCTGGAAGAGGATGAAAAAGGGCTTTTTGTCAGAGGTCAGTTAACGCCGGGCCTGAGCGCTTCATCTGATCTCAAAGCCGCGATGCAGCACGGCACCGTTGAAGGTATGTCAGTCGGATTTTCCGTATCAAAAGACGATTACAGCATCGGTACTACGGGAATGATATTTAAAAACATCTCCTATCTGCGGGAGATCAGTGTCTGCACCTTCCCGGCTAACGAGCTTGCTGGCGTGTCTGCCATGAAGAGCATCGAAACAATCAAAACCATTCGAGACGCGGAAGCTTTCCTGAGGGATTCAGCAGGGCTTTCGCGTGCAGAAGCACAGGCATTTCTTGCCAGTGTTAAGTCCGCAGGTCGGAGTGAGTCCGATAGCGGCGACATTGACGCGCTTGCACAGCGCATAACTTCCTTTGCCGCTAACCTGCGGAACGCATAACGGAGCATTACATGTCTGAATTAGCCAATCTTGAAAAAGCGATTGAGAATTCACAGAAAGAAGTGAAACAGCTCATCGAAGAACAGCGTAAATCCATCAGCGAAAACGGCCAGATTAACCAGCAGCTTCAGACTGACCTGGCAAAAGCACAGGACGAACTGAAGACCACTGGAACCCGCCTGTTTGATCTTGAGCAGAAGCTGGCAGGTAACTCACCCGATCAGACCGCTCAGAAGTCATTTGCCGAGCGTGTCTCTGAAGACCTGATCAAAGGCTGGGATGGCTCACGTACCAAAGCAAAAGTGACCAGCTTTGATAAGGCGATCGGTTCCGGCAGCACCTCTGCCGGTAGCCTCGTTCTGCCACAGCAGAATCCGGGCATTCTTATGCCTGGCCTGCGTCGTCTGACCGTTCGTGACCTACTGTCACAGGGCCGCATTTCCAGCAATGCCCTTGAATATGTCCGTGAGAACGTATTTACCAATGCGGCTGCGCCGGTAGCTGAAGGTACGCTGAAGCCTGAGAGCAACATCACGTTCACTAAAGAAACCGCGAACGTGAAAACCATCGCGCACTGGATTCAGGCATCACGTCAGATTATGGATGACGCGCCAGCCCTGCAGTCTTACATCAACTCCCGCATGATGTACGGTCTGGCGCTGGTGGAAGAGAACCAGATGCTCAACGGTGACGGCACCGGTGACAATCTTCAGGGGCTGAACGTGGTCGCTAACGACTACGAAGCGGCACTCAATGCCACCGGTGACACCGGGGCTGACGTTCTGGCGCATGCTATTTATCAGGTGTCGCTGAGCGAGTTTGAAGCGGACGGTATTGTACTTAACCCGGCTGACTGGCACCGCATCGCGCTGCTTAAGGATGCCAACGGCAACTACATTCTCGGCGGTCCGCAGGCTTTCGCTTCAAAAGTTCTGTGGGGTCTGCCGGTTGTTTCAACGACCGCTCAGGCAGCAGGTAAGTTCACGGTTGGTGCGTTTGGCCTGGCTTCTCAGGTGTGGGACCGTATGGACGCTACCGTTGAAATCAGCAATCAGGATCGCGATAACTTCGTGAAAAATATGCTGACCATTCTGTGTGAAGAGCGTCTGGCACTTGCTCACTACCGTCCTGCAGCCATTGTGACCGGCGATATTGCGGTTGCCTCTGGATCATAACTGAAGGGCGCGGTCAGTAATGGCCGCGTTTCAAGCCATGAAGATTAAAGCCCTGCGTATGTTCTCACACTTTCATCTCGGCACTGTTTCTCAGGGCGAGATCAAGGTGGTTAAAAAAGAAATCGGTGAGGCTCTTGTCGGGCTGCATCTGGCTGAAGCGCTGGAAGATGCCTCATCAGATGAGAATTCTTCCAGACCCGCAAAAAAGGTGGTGAAAGGTGGAAATAAGCCCGCAGCAGGTGGCTCAGATAAAGACACACCTGAGAGTTGATCACGACGACGAAGACGACCTGATTAAGGAGTATGCCGCAGCGTCCGTTGATTTCGTCGAGCATTACTGTGACGGCACTCTGGTTGTACAGCTTACGCCCCCTGAAGAGAACGAAGAGCCTCCGCGCGAGGTTCTTTTTTCTTCCGGAATATGGCAGGCGATGCTGCTGCTTATCGGACATTACTACTCAAACCGTGAATCAGTAGTGACGGGAACGATTGCAACTGAGCTTCCGCTGGGTGTGGAGGCGTTGTTATACCGGCACCGTAAGTGGCACTGATGGCCTGCTCAGGATGCCAGAAGCGCCGCGAATGGCTTAAAAAAATGGTGGCACTCGCTAATGAAAGAATTACAGGAAAGCCTGCTGGCAACCACGCTGGAGAGGCTGGCAGAGAGTCTTCATCAGGTAGCGGAGGGGATGAAGTCTCAGAGCGAAGCAATAAACCGCCTGGCTGAATCAAATGAGGCGCTTGCTGCCGTGGTTTATCAGTCAGTCATTGACGTTTCTGAGGATGACATTCCCGCGCCGACATATCTTAGTGGGGCGGCTAAGGGGTAATTATGCAGGCCGGAAAATTACGTCACCGCGTCTCGCTCCAGAAGCCTGTCAAAACCCAGAACCCTTCAACGGGGGCTGTCGTTAATTCCTGGCAGGAAATAGCAAAGCTGTGGGCGGAGGTTGCCCCACTGTCTGCACGGGAGTTTGTAGCAGCACAGGCCACACAGAGTGAAGTTACCACACGTATCACCATTCGCTTTCGAAGCGATGTGACACCCAAGCATCGCATCGTTTACGCCGGGAAAATCTTTAACATTGAAGGTGTTCTGGCTGACGATAAAAGCGGTCGTGACTACCTGACGCTTCCGTGCTCAGAGGGCGTGAATGATGGATGATGGCGTTGATTTTAACCTGACGGGCATGGATTCACTGCTGGGCAAGCTGAGTGAAATCAGCGATGACCTCAGGCGAAAGGGTGGCAGGGCCGCACTGCGTCGTGCCGGAAATGTTATTGCTGACAAAGCCAGAGCAAATGCCCGGCAGCTGGATGATATCTCAACGGGAAGGAGTATCGCGAATAACGTTGCGCTTCGCTGGAACGGAAGGCTGTTCAAACAGACGGGAAACCTCGGGTTTCGCATTGGCGTTGCGCACGGCGCGGTTCTGCAAAAGCTCCCCGACAAAAGCGTGAATGCACCTACACCCCACTGGCGGCTGCTTGAGTTCGGCACGGAAAAAATGAAGGCGCAGCCATTCATGCGCCCGGCTGCCGAAAGCAGTATCGATCAGGTCGTTAATACCTTTGGCACCGAGTACGAACTGGCAATTGACCGGGCAATTAAACGCGCCCGTAAGAAGGGGCAGTCACCGTGATAGCACCCATTTTTCCCATCTGCAGCGCCAGTCCTGAAGTTAATTCTTTGATAGGTGGTGAAAGCCTGCGCCTGTATCCCTTTGGTCAGCAAGATGACGATGTCACTTATCCCTATGCTGTCTGGCAGAACATTACTGGTGAGCCGGAGAATTACCTGGCTCAGCGCCCAGATACGGATACGTTCACGCTTCAGGTTGATGTTTATGCTGATACACCAGAAGAAGCGATTGCTGTGGCCGCAGCGCTGCGTGATGCCATAGAACCCCACGCCTACATTACCCGATGGGGCGATCAAACCCGCGACAATATAACCAGGCGATACCGGTACTCATTCGATGTTGACTGGATAGTGCCGCGCTGACTGAACTATTCACCCACCGGCCCTGTGCTGGTTTTTTTATAACCGGAGATAACAATGTCTGTACTGACGCAAGGCACACAGCTTTTTGTGCTCGCAAAAGGCGCGGTGAGCGAAATTGAGTGCATTACTGCATTTTCACCCGGCAGTAACCCTGCCGACCAGATTGAAGATACCTGTCTTTCCGAGCGACTTGATCGGACCTATAAGCGTGGACTGCGCACGCCAGGTGCGGCATCCCTGACGCTGAATGCGGACCCGAAAAACACCAGTCACATCATGCTTTATAACCTGTCTATTTCTGATGCTGAAGATGATCAGGACCTGACATTTGCTATCGGCTGGTCAGATGGAACCGCTTCGCCATCTGCCGCTGCTAATGGCACTGCCGGTGCGGTAGATGGGCTGACGCTGCCTGACAGCCGCACATGGTTTGTGTTCAAAGGTTATGTCTCCGACTTCCCTTTTGATTTCGCTGCCAACACGGTCGTCTCTTCTTCTGCTTCCATTCAGCGTTCTGGCTCTGCTGTATGGGTGCCTAAAGCCGCTGCCTCTGCTTGATTTCAGGGGGGCGATTGTGCCCCTGATTTATTAACGGAATAAACGATGAAATTGACACTCGATACGCTGAAAACCGCCGGTGCCTTTACTGGGCGTCCGGTAGAAAAAGAAATCAGCTGGAAGCAGGGCGACAAAGAGTTTACCGCGACCGTGTATGTGCGCCCGATGGGCTATCACACAGCCACGTCAGATGTGCTGGCAATGGGCGGCAAAGTGGATGGTGTGGCAGGCCGCATCGCAGCATCAATCTGTGATGAGTCCGGCAAGCCCGTTTTCACCCCGGCTGACATCACCGGCGAAGCTGACCCTGAGCGGGGCTCCCTCGACGGGGCGCTGACTATTGCACTACTGGTGGCCATTCAGGAAGTTAACGACCTGGGAAAGACTTCGAGCTCAGCGCCGAAGACGAATTCTGGTGTGAGCTCGTCCTCAACGGCATCGGCGGTCGCACCATCGCCGAAGCGCGTGAGACGATCACCTTCAAAGAGTCGCAGCTCTGGGCAAAATACCGGGAACGCTACGGAAGCCTGAACCCCATGATGCGAACCGAGTGGGGCGCAGGGGTTGTAGCAAGCATCATCGCTAACGTGAACCGGGATGCGAAAACGCCGCCGTTCAGCCCGACAGACTTCACGCTGCACTTCACAAAAGTCACTGCTGCTGATGAGCCGATTTCACTTAATGAAGCCATGACCAGCTGGGGATAACGGCCGCCAGACGGAGAGTTTATGGCTTCAAAATCACTTGGCACGCTGACGATTGACTTGGTCGCTAAAGTGGGCGGCTTCGTTTCAGGCATGGATAAGGCTGAGCGTGCTTCTGAAAAGTGGGCTAAGCAGGTTCAGAAGGACGCCGCTGCCAGTTCAGCCGCCCTGCTTTCAGTGGGTGGCGCGGTTCAGGCGGCAGCACTCGCGGCAGGCACGGCCGGTTTCGCTTTACTTAAATCAACGTCTGAACAGGTAAACGCTACAGACCAGTGGGCGAAGTCGCTGAGGATGTCCACGCAGGAGCTTCTTGCCTGGCAGTTCGCGGCAGAGAAAGCCGGTATCTCCGGTGATAATATGGCTGACATCTTCAAAGACCTCAGCGATAAAATCGGTGATGCGGTTCTGAATAAGTCAGGGGAGGCCGTTGATGCACTTAACTCGCTTGGCCTGTCTGCCGATAAGCTGTCGAAGGTATCACCGGACAAGCAGTTACTGGCGATTGGCGAGGCGCTGGGCAAAATCAGCACCAACGCAGGCAAGGTCACCATCCTTGAAAGCCTGGGCAATGACCTTTCAAAACTTCTTCCGCTATTCGACAACAACAACGCAAAACTGACTCAGTTCATTCAGCTGGCGAAAGATTATGGCGTTGCGCCTGACCCGCAATCCATTGATGATCTGATTAAGGTCAACACCCTGTTTCAGGATATGGAGGCGCAGGTAAAAGGGCTGAAGATGGAGATTGCAGCCGGGCTGGCGCACGTTGACCTGAGCCCGCTGAATAACTCTCTCTCAGACATTCATAATGTACTGACCGATCCACAGGTTCTGCAGGGTATCGCCGACCTGGTCAGTCAGGTGGCACAGCTTGCCGGATGGCTGATTAAGGCTGCGGCGGGCGCAGGTAAACTGGCGTCAACTTCCGGTAACAGAATGGCCGCGCTAGGTAATCGCGTGAATATGGATAATCCAGACCAGATTCAGGCCCGCATTGACTACCTGAACAGCACGACAAAAGGTCGCGGCAACGGCATGTACGATGGCAGCCAGACCTTTCTGGGCTGGATTATGGGCAAGGACGACAGCGTTAAAGCGGTATCTGACGAAATTGCCACACTCACTGGCCGCCTGACAGAGCTGAACAGGCAGCCGAAGGACATCAAAGTGTCACCCGACGTCACGCCGGGAACGGCTTCTTCACTGCTGGATTTCGGACTTGGTAAAGGAGAAACAAACGGCAAGCCGGCGAAGGTGAAAAAAGACACCGCAGCTGCAAAGCTGGAGTCTGCTTTCAGGGCTACTGAGCGTGGCTACATGCGCCAGATTGAGCTGATTGACACAACCGGCAAAAAGACGGCTGTGGTGACCGAACAGCAGAAGCTTCAGTTTGATATTGCTGACGGCAAACTGCAGGGGCTTAACGCCACACAGCAGAAGCGCCTGGAATTTCTGGCGCAGGAAGTTGACCGGCTGAATGCGGTCAAAAAGGCGAATGAGGAAAATGCCAAAATAGCGGCATTCGTTGCAAACCTGCAGGCGCAGAACAGCAATGCAAAGTCATCGCTGAATATTGACGTTCAGGGGGCCGGTCAGGGCGATAAAGAGCGCCAGCGCATGAAGGAACGCCTGAGCATTGAGCGGGAATACCTCGATCAGCAGCGTGAACTGCAGACGCAGTATCAGTCTGGTGATATCACCAAATCCCTCTATGAACGTGAAACCAGCGCTATCGCCAGCGCCATGAGCGACCGCCTGAAAATCCAGGAAGACTATTACAAAAGTATGGATGCCATGCAGTCTGACTGGATGGGCGACGTGAGTGACGGCCTGGCTAACTGGCTGGATACGTCATCAAACTATTCAGCTTCAGCGGCAAGCGTCGTCAGCAGCTCTATGGATAGTGCTCTGGATAACGTTTCATCCATGCTGATGGGTAACAAGGCCAGCTGGAAAGACTGGGCTTCTTCAGTGCTCAGCATGATCGCCAAAGTCGCTTTGCAGATGGCCGCGGTTAATCTGGTGAGTGGCATTGTCAGTTCAGTCGGTGGCGCTGCTGTTGGCGCTGCATCGGCTGGCGGCGGCACAGCAAATAACTCATTCAGCAGCGGTTCCTACAACAACCTTACGCTTAACGCCAAAGGCGGCGTGTATGAGTCTCATGACCTGAGCCAGTACAGCGGATCAGTTGTCAGTTCACCGACGCTGTTTGCCTTCGCTAAAGGGGCCGGTCTGATGGGCGAGGCGGGTCCTGAAGCGATAATGCCGCTGACGCGTGCAGCAGATGGCTCACTGGGTGTGCGTGCGATAGGAAGTGGCGGTGGCAGCGGTGGCACGTCTATTTCTGTCAGCGCACCAGTCACGGTTGAGGGTGGCGGGGCCGGAGAAACCAGTAGTGCCAATACGGCTAATACCGCGCGACAGCTGCAGAGCATGATCCAGACTGTACTTTCGGACCGTCTTAAGAAAGAGATACTGCCTGGCGGAATACTTTACCGTGGCGGATAACATTGATGGTGAAAAATGGCGACTGATACTTTTAGCTGGTGTGTCAGAACGGGGGCGACGGAAGAGATTACCGTTGCCACGCTCCAGGCTCAGTTCGGTGATGGCTATAAACAGGTTGCCGGTGCCGGAATTAATGACCAGCGTGAATCATGGCCGGTTACCTGCAGCGGCAGCAAAGCCGAGATGGCGACTGTGAGGGCTTTTCTCAAAGCACACGTCACCGTTTCCTGCTGGTGGGTCAATCCGTGGGGAGAGAAAAAGCTTTACCGCGTTAAGTCTGATTCAATCCGGCCCGCCTTTATCAATGGCAATTTCGTGGAAATCAGTTTTACCTTTGAACAGTCTTTCGCACCGTGACATGTCACGATAACAACAGGGCGCTCAGCGCCCTTTTTTATTGGGTGAAAAATGAGTTTTAACCAGGACATTCAGGCGCTGGAGCCGGGGAGTCTGGTCCAGCTGATTGAGATTGACGGCACAGCGTTCGGGCTTGATACCGTGCTGCGCTTCCATGCGTACAACCTGCCGACCGAAGGCTGGCAGTCGTTTGCAGCGGAAAACCTGCCGTCAATTATCTGGCAGGGCAATGAGTACGATCCGCACCCGTATGAGCTGACCGGCATGGAGATGAGCAGTACCGGTTCACAGCCGACGCCAAAGCTTTCTGTCGGCAACGTGGGCAACTATGTGACCGCGCTCTGCCTGCAGTTTGACGACATGGTTAAGGCGAAGGTGCGCATCCACACCACGCTGGCAAAGTATCTCGATGCGGCAAACTGGACGGCGGGCAACTCCAGCGCTAACCCGCAGGAGGAACGCGTTCAGCTGTTCTATGTGAATGCGAAAACCTCTGAGACGCGTGCTCAGGTGGATTTTGAACTCTGCTCTCCGTTTGATATCCAGAGCCTGCAGCTTCCATCGCGCCAGATTACGCCGGTCTGCACCTGGTGCATACGTGGCTGGTACCGCACAGGCACAGGATGCGATTACGCAGGCAATCGGTATTTTACCAAAGACGGCACTTCAACCAGTGACCCGTCAAAAGATGTCTGCGGCGGGCGTATGGCTGACTGCAAAGCTCGCTTTGGCGAAGACCAGCCACTGCCGTTCGGCGGGTTCCCGGCTGCAAACCTGCAGGGGAAATAACGATGCGCAAAAAGGTTCTTGAGAAAATACGCGATCACGTGGCCGCCGAATACCCGAACGAGGCATGCGGTCTGGTCATCCAGTCAGGCCGGACCCAGAACTATATCCCCTGCCGGAATATCGCTGAAGCGCCGACCGAGCATTTCACGCTGTCGCCGGAGGATAAGCGGGCAGCGGAAGCGCAGGGCGAAATCCTGATGGTTATCCATTCACACCCGGACGTGCCGCAGCTCATTCCGTCAGAACATGACAGGGTCCAGTGCGATTTCTCAGGCGTGGAGTGGGGCATCATGTCGTGGCCGGATGGGGACTTCTGCACTTTCAGCCCGCGCACTGACCGCGACTACACGGGCCGACCCTGGCTGATTGGCAGCAATGACTGCTGGACACTCATCATGGACTGGTACCAGCGTGAGCACGGCATCACCCTGAAAAACTGGTCTGTTGACTATGAGTGGTGGGTGGACGGCAAAGAAAACCTTTATGACGATAACTGGAAATCAGAAGGGTTCGTGGAGGTTGAGCCAGCAGAAATGCGAGAGGGCGACATGATCATGATGCGCATCAGCGCCCCGGTAACAAACCATGCCGCAATCTATCTGGGCAACAATATCATTCTTCATCATAACGCTGGGAGCCTGTCTACACGGGTGCCTTATGGCGAATACTGGCGCAACCGTACCGTTCGCATCGTGCGCAGAAAGGAGCTGATGAATGCTTAAAACCATGCGACTCAAAGGCCGGATGGCAAAAATGTTTGGACCGGTTCACCAGTTCCACGTTACTGATTTGCGCGAGCTTCTGCGTGCGATGTGCTCACAGATACCAGGTTTTAAAAAGTTTGTGTCAAATGCCCACCTCAACGGCATCCGGTTCGCCTTCTTCAGCGGCAAAGACAACATCGGCCTGCAGGAGTTCGACATGTCCTCAGCGGCAACTGAGTTTCAGATGGAGCCCGTTCTGGAGGGTTCAAAGCGGGGCGGTACACTGCAGATTATCATCGGTGCCGTCGCGATTGTGGCCGCGTTCTTCACGGCGGGCGCGTCACTGGCTGCATACGGCGCGGCTATCGGAACCACGACCGCAGTTGGACTGGCAACCACAGCACTGACCAGTATTGGTATCAGTATGCTGCTGGGTGGGGTCGTGCAGATGCTGACGCCGCAGCCCAAGCTTAACGTGGGCGCATCTTCCAGCACGGACAATAAGCCGAACTACGCGTTTGGTGCACCGGTAAATACAGTAGCAATGGGATATCCGGTGCCGGTGCTATACGGGACGCGGGAAATAGGCGGCGCTATAATCAGCGCCGGAAGTTTTACCAGCGATCAGCAATAAAATTCAGTCAAACCAGTCGTCCATTTTATCCTGAGCCTGCTCTTTGACATCATCGTCGATGTACATAGTCACGGCAGCTAACGCGCCGGCAAGCACACCTAAATCATCTGAATATCCTATTGCAGGTAATGCGTCTGGTACGGCGTCGATAGGCAAAACGAAATATGCAAGCGCTCCGTAAATTGTGGTTTTAGCCCAAATTGGCGTATCAGGTCGTTGAGCTGCATAGTAAAGCCAAAGTGATTTCTCAATTACTCCGCTACCTGCCTTTTTCGCATACTTCACGGTTTTAGACCAAAAGCCATCATCATTAAAATCTTTAGCAGTAGTGAACTTATTTTCCATGTTTCCTCCTGAGTTTAGTCGCAATCGAATATCGGCATTTTTTTAGGTGACTTTATTTTTTTATGGATTTATATCGCTATGCACAAACTTAATAATTATTCGATATCAGGCAGTAAAGGCGGTGGAGGCAGCGCCCATACTCCGGTAGAGCAGGCAGATGATCTGCTGTCTATCGCCAAACTGAAAATGCTGCTGGCTATCTCTGAGGGTGAGATTCAGGGCGATTTAACCGCTCAGCAGATTTACCTGAACGATACACAGCTGGCGAACGAAGACGGCACCTATAACTTTACCGGCGTCGTGTGGGACTGGCGAAGGGGAACGCAGGACCAGACCTACATTCAGGGTATGCCGGAGGTCGATAACGAACTGTCAGTGGGCGTTGCTGTCACGCAGGCCGTCGCCTGGACGCGTCAGTTTACCAATCTGACACTCGATGCTGTTCGCATCAAGCTGAGCCTGCCGGTGCAGTATCAGTATAAAAATAATGGCGACATGGTTGGCACCGTCACGCAGTACGCTATTGACCTGTCTACGGATGGCGGTTCATGGGTGACGGTTGTTGACGGCAGATTTAACGGCAAAACCACGTCTGAATATCAGCGTGATCACCGCATTGATTTGCCCAAAGCAACATCCGGCTGGTCAATCCGGGTACGCCGCATCACAGCTGATTCGACATCCTCAAAGCTGGTAAACGCCTTCAAGGTGTTTTCATTTGCAGAGGTAATCGACAGCAAGCTTCGTTATCCCAACACCGCACTGCTGTATATCGAGGTTGATGCCAGCCAGTTCAGCGGTCAGGCACCAAAAGTCACCTGCAAGCCAAAAGGGCGGCTGGTCCGCGTCCCGACGACCTATGATCCGGTTTCACGCACATATGCCGGTACATGGCAGGGAGATTTCAAATACGCCTACACCGATAACCCGGCATGGATTTTCTATGACCTGGTGCTGGATAAAATCTTCGGCATGGGGACCCGCGTCGATGCGACCATGATCGACAAGTGGGAGCTGTACAGCATATCGCAGTACTGCGATCAGATGGTTTCAGACGGCGCAGGCGGGACGGAGCCACGCTTTACCTGTAACGTTTTCATCCAGAGCCAGCAGGATGCGTATACCGTGCTGAAGGATATTGCGGCGATTTTCCGTGGCATCACGTTCTGGGGCAACAGCCAGATTTTTGTAAATGCAGACGTTCCTCAGGTAGACTCAGACGGGAACGTTGACGTTGATTTCGTTTACCACGCGGCGAACGTTATCGACGGCCTTTTCACGTATGCCGGTGGCAGCTATAAGAACCGCTATTCATCCTGTCAGGTGAGCTGGTCCGATCCGATTAACCACTATTCCGATACGGTAGAAGGCGTTTACGACTCTGACCTGGTGCAGCGCTACGATGTGCGGGAGATGAGCCTGACGGCCATTGGCTGTACATCGCAGAGCGAGGCGCACCGGCGCGGACGCTGGGCCATTCTTTCTAATGCTAAAGATGGCACAGTGTCATTCGGTGTTGGCCTGGACGGCTACATTCCGATCCCCGCTGAGATTATCGGCGTGGCGGACCCATTCCGCAGCGGTAAACAGAACGGCGGCCGCATCAGCGCGGTAAATGGTCTGCGCATTACGCTCGACCGTGCCGTTGATTACGCTTCTGGTGATCGGCTGGTTGTGAACCTGCCGGACGGCACCGCGCAAACACGTACAATTGGCAGCATCAGCGACGATAAGAAAACCGTCAGCGTGAATACCGCCTTCCGCATTACGCCTGTTTCGGGGGCCGTGTGGGCCATCGACAGCGACAATCTGGCAATTCAGTATTTCCGCGTCACATCAGTAGCCGGGAATGATGACGGCACATTCACCATCACCGGTGTGCAGCACGACCCGAACAAGTACCGCTACATTGATGACGGCGTGCGCATTGAGCCAGCACCAATCACGGTCACGCCGATCAGCGTGCTTAAGGCACCGGCTAACATCAAAATCAGCGAAGTCAGCTTTGTTGAGCAGGGGCTTTCTGTTTCATCAATGCAGGTGACGTGGGACCGTGTAGAGGGGGCAATCAGCTACGTGGCTCAGTGGCGCAAGGACAAAGGGGACTGGATTAACGTCGCAGTCACCAGCGCACAGGGATTCAGCATTCAGGGTATTTACACCGGCGTCTATGATGTTCGGGTGCGTGCTGTCAACGCGGCAGAAGTCTCTTCTCCGTGGGGCTATGCTGACTCGACCTCACTCAGCGGCAAAGCCGGTAAGCCAGGTACACCGGTAAACCTCCGCGCCACTGACAACGTGGTGTGGGCGATTGACGTGACGTGGGCGTTTCCTGATGGTTCGGGTGACACCTCTTACACAGAAATTCAGGTGGCCACAACGGCAGACGGCCAGAATCCGCAGTTTCTGGCTTATGTTCCTTATCCCGGCGTCAGCTACCAGCACGGACCCATGCCCGCTGGCGTTCGCCGGTGGTACCGCGCCCGGCTGGTGGACCGTATAGGCAATAATGGCGACTGGACGAAGTTTGTCGAAGGTGCCAGCAGTGTTGATGCTACCGCATTGCTGGGCGACATTACTGAGCAGGTTCTGAAAACAGATGCTGGTAAGCAGCTCATTGCCAAAGTCGATACCAACATTGATGCCATGCTGCAGAACGCCCTGAACCTCAATTCAACGGTTGATCACCAGATGGCTATCGCTGGCGCAAATAACCAGAACCGGGCAGACATCCTGATTGTTAAACAGACAATCGCCACTAACGACCAGGCTTATGCGCAAAAGTTTGAGCAGGTGCAGGCGGCAGTGGGTGACAACGTGGCAGCCATTCAGCAGACTTCGACGGCGCTGGCTGACACTAACGGCAAGCTATCAGCACAGTACTCCGTAAAAGTCGCCGTCGACAGCAACGGTCGCCAGTATGCGGCTGGTATGGGGATTGGCGTTGAGAACAGCCCTTCCGGCATGCAGACGCAGGTGCTGTTCCTGGCTGACCGCTTTGCCATAATGTCGCAGGTAGGTGCAACGCCGAAGACCTTCTTTGCCATTCAGAACGGGCAGACCATCATCAATCAGGCCTTCATCGGTGATGCGACGATCACAAGCGCAATGATCGCGGCCTATATTGAGTCTACGAATTATGTTGCAGGCGCTACGGGATGGAGGCTCAGCAAAGACGGTACCTTTGAAAATAATGGTTATGAGCCCGGTAATGGAAGAATGGTGCAAAGCAACAACCAGATATCCGTTTACGACGGCAATGGCGTCCTGAGAGTGAGAATGGGGAAGCTGAGCTAATGGCATATGGTTTTGGAACATGGGATGCAAATGGCGTCGATAACAACACCGGGATCGTTAAAGTCAATGCACTCGGTGTTATGTCCATCGATGCTACAAGCAATTACAACCAGGCATTTTCATTGCCGTCAGGTTATTCACTGGATTATCTTTTTCAGCCCAGTGGTGACAGGAACGGCAATGGAAGAAAGAAGATTTACGTCAGCGGCTCTAACGTCTTAGTCAGTCAGGTATCAAGCTCTGACTATTCTGCGGGAACATTTCCTAACGTTCCGGGAAACATACTGGTTTTCGTGAGGTGATATGTCCTATGGAGCAATGCTGACAGACTCAGCAGGAGTACCATTTTACATTGGCGACACAATGCCATTAACCCTTCTTGAAAAGCGCGTGCTTAGTGTTCCTGAGGCGTCAGGGAGTGGTGCCGTTATAAATTTATTTAACAATGACGGTGCCATCAGGTTTGTATTTGTTAACAGTAATGGCGCTCAGGGCAACGCCCAAAGCACATGTGAAGCGCTGGAATTGTCTGGTGGTGTTTGGAGCTTACGCTGTGCTGGCGCGGCAAGAAAGGTCAACGTTTATATCTTTGGCTATCAGTTTCAGCCAGTTCCTGCATGGGGCATTCAGATAAACGACGCCCAGGGTAGATGCATTCTGACTAACGAAACAAAAGTATTGCGTGATGTTCAGAAGCTGGGAGATGAGGGGGCGGTTTCAAGTTCAGGGTTTAACGCCAATTTTACTCTGAATGGGGAGTGGGCTGTTGCCCCGGCTTATACTGGGAATTACTCGGGAACGGTGAGTCAGGGTGGGCAGGTTTATCCGGTAGTTGCCCAGTATGCGAGCAGTGCAAGGTTCAATGGTAGCACGACACAGATCACGAGTGGATATATCGGCAATCTTAATACCGGAGGCGGAGGTACAGGTACGCTGACTAACTATCGTAACCGACTGGTAGCGGTTAACGTTCAGAGGTATTAGCAAAATCGATCATTGAAATCCATTAATTTAATTGATGAGTTTAGGCTTTAAAGGTATAAAGCACCAAACTAAACAAGGATGATTAAATGAAAAAGATTCTTTTGGTGATGGTACTTACTTCATTAGCCGGATGTCAGGCTCTCCCTCCTGTGAAATGCTCGGCGATTGCCAGAATTGGCGGTCAGGATATCAATGTGCCTATCTACGATGTAAAAATTGAGGCGAACCAGACAAAATATTTCGCAGGTAATCCCTTCGGATGGAAGTGGGTATCGAAGTCTAACTTCTCTCAAAGCACATGTCAGAAATAGTAAATAACTCAAATCAATAAACCCGGCCACCGTGCCGGGTTTTTTATTGCCCGGAGAAAGCCATGCCAGCAGGCACTATTGCATTAACGAATAACTCAACGGCTGTGACAGGCTCTGGTACAAGCTTCACAACAGAGCTGAAGGCGAACGATTTTATCGTTGCTATTGTGGGAGGTGTTACCTATACGCTCGGTGTGCAGTCAGTTAACTCAGCTACTGGCGTGACACTCATAACAGCATACAACGGCCCGACCGCATCAGGTGTTGCGTGGACGGCACTGCCTAATGCGGCTCTTGTCGGTATTACTGCCCAGGTGGCGGCTGATGTTGCCAAAGCTATTCGCGGACTAAATCTTGATAAGGCTAACTGGCAGCAGGTTTATAGTGCGGCAGGTAACATCACTGTCACTTTGCCGGATGGCACGCAGTATTCAGGTCCGTCCTGGAATTCCATAACGACAACGCTAAACGGAAAAGCAGCCTCAGGCAGCAACAGCGACATAACTGCCTTAAATGGGCTGGTAAATACATTAGAAGTTGTAGGACCTGCAAACCCATCCAGCTCAACAGGGTCCTACAACAATTCTCCATCATTCAGAGCGATTATTAAGGGGCGAGGCGCCAACTCATCCACGAAGGGAGGTTTTGCTGCGCTTAGTTGCGGAGAGGCCATTGGAGCAACTGGTGGAAATGGAGTTTACGGGCTTATCACTCTGGACTGGGCTGGTTACGGATCTAAATACTGGAACTTTTACGTTTCTGGAAACGCTAACGCCCCCGGATCATGGGTAAACGGATCGGATGAACGCCACAAAAGTAATATAGAGCAGGTGCAAAACCCGCTGGCAGCCGTGTTGTCGTGGAGGGGCTGCACATACGACAAAAAGGACGGCGATTCCGAAGTCGGTCTTATTGCACAGGATGTGGAAAAGTTTTGTCCTGTAGCAGTAGTTAATATCGGTAAAAGGAAGTTCTCTGACGGGCAGGAAATTGAAGACTTCAAGTCGCTTAACACTGCAGGCGTTTCAGCGGCGTACCACACCGAGGCGATAAAATCGCTTTTCAGCCTGGTCGAGTTAGCTATAACTCAGCCGGATTTAGCGCTCCAGCACATCGACGAAATCAAAGCGAGCATTGTTGGCGGGGATGATAAATAAAAAAGCCCGGCGACCGGGCAATGACTCAACCGCGCCTCTCTGAGCAGGCTACGGGGTGGGTCTTGTCAGCGTAGGTGAGTATCAGAACAGGAACCAAGCGGGAGGCAAAAAATTACCCACCCCCGATGCGGGTGGCGGGCATAATTTGTGGTGGAGCCAGTGACACTCTTGTGAGGCATCTCATGATTGTGACGAGGTTTAAGGCGAGCCAGCCATGCGCCTCTTCAGCCAGCGGTAGGAGCGCGGGCCTGTACACAACAGTCATATGGTAGGGGGCTGAGCTGGTATGACAAGCGTAAGCGGTAACTAATTTGGGGTATGCGCAAAAAAAAGCCCACCAGAGGCGGGCTAACACAAAACTTAACAGCACATCTCAGAGTGGAAAAACTCACAGCAAGTATCGCCAATCCGAAGAAAAACTTTAGCCTTACGTCTCGTTTTTAATGGTTATCTACTCACCGATTTCAGAGCGCAAAAAAGCCCGCGTTACGCAGGCATCAATTGGGACAAAAAGGAAAAATCTCAGTATCAGCATCCGCTGACAGTCGCACCATACAGTGTTCCGGTCCGATTGATAGTGATGAATGTGGCAATAGCGAAGCGTGAGCACGTTATGTATTTTCGTCATGCAAAACTATGCAGCACCTGGGATATAGAGCATAAATTTAGCACCAGCCGCGGCTTTACAATTTTGCTCCCCGTTTCGGCTTGATCAAATCCATCGATCGATATTACTGTTTATCCATACAGTATTTATCAGAGGAGGATTACTGATGGCGCGAGACTACGAGATAAAGCCTGCATTCGTACAGGCGATAACTCTGGACCGGCTGGGGCGGCAGATAGTTACGACCAGCGCATTCCAGGCAAACCTAGAGGCCGTTAACCATCACTGGACGCTGCAGCAGTGCAACCAGTGGATACGGCGCGAACAGAATATGTTCATGGAACTGGCGACAGAGAACGGTGACAACCGCACCTACGCCCTGCGTAATATGGGATATGTGAGGTAGCCATGGGATTTCAGTCACCGGCGCAGGATTACGTTGAGAGTCGTCTCGACCTGAACAGCCTGTTTGCACCTGACCCGGGCCACATGCTTCGCATAGAAACTCCAGGCGGATTCGCTTTGATAGACCGATCGCTTCAGGCCCGTCCGGGCGATACGGTCGCATTCCAGTTCGACGATTACCCTCAGCTGGGTAAATTATTCAGTACAGGCATCATTACTCAGGATGGTGAGACGATCGACGGAGAAGGGCTGGAAGGGATTATCGTGCTGGGGAAGGTAACAGCCGAAGTTTTGTCCGTACACGAGCCCAGCAGACCGACGATTTAAGGCTTATCTATATCCTATATATTCAATAGAGAGGCATCTCTGATAGCATGGGCTAAATTAAAAATTAACAGGAAATATTGATGAAAAATTTAGCCGTCATGCTGATAGCCTTGGGGATTGTTGGATGCACTAACCCATATAATTATCGTGAGGATCAAGAGGTTTTAGCGTCATATACGACGGCAAAAGCTCCAGAAGAAACTCAAGAGTGCATCTTAGCTGCATGGCAAAAAGAGCCACTCATGTATCAGATCGTTCCACAGAAAACCGGAAAGTACTATAGCGTGTTCTCAGGGGCGGATAATGCGGATGTATTCGTTGATGGCAGCGTTACAAGGGTGAATTTTTACTCACTCCGCGGTGCTCTTGATGTGACACGCGGCATAGAGAAGCGTAAGTCAGCTATCAAAACTTGCCTTTAACGGATTAATGTTAAGTACACGCGTGAGTACATTTTTGCTTTCCATCTTATTAATTTACTTAAATATCAATGGCCTGTATCGACTATCTCATAATCGTGAAAGAGGAAGGTAGGTTGTCCGGGGTCGTTTTTCAATGTGCGTTACCGTTCGTCATTTTTCATTAACTTGCTGAGTTAAAACAATTTTCATCATTTCATTGCCTGGCTTTGTTCACATTTGCCTTTCGTTGCTGTTCGCTGTTATACCGGCAATATTGTGTTCCGGATGCGTACCAGAAGCACATTTTGCTCTGTACCAGAAATTATTAAGGCGTGAGTGACCCTTAATTACGCTCCCTACATGGTAAACCATAATCCGGCCCGGCTGAAATTTCAGATGCTGATGGGCCGGGGACACATATCGCCAAACAGGGGGATACTGATTCAGTATCCCTACAAATTGAACGGTAAAAGCCCAGCGACTGAGTTCAGTTGATATCCTGCACTTACTCTTCAGTATGCCTGCAATCGGATTAGAGCACTTGTAATACTGGGTGTATTTTGGTCGCAGATGCAGGGAGGCTGGTAGTGAAAAGGAGGATGGCGCGGTAATCGGTGATAGTTGGATGTGCGGTAGCGTGGTTAATAATACCCGTACTCATAAACCCTTTACGATGCTATTGGCTTTACTTTTTATCTGCCAACATCAACCCGGCTTTCACCGGGTTTTTTATTAATTACGCTGTATGTCTTTCATTCCATGCATCTGCATATTGAATATTACCATCTACGATCTTCCACGTTATTTTTTCATACTGAATGCTCACGCTTTCAGTATGGTTCATCTTGTTATTACCCTCAAGTTTAACATTAGGGACGCTACAATTAACGCCAGTGATTCTAACGTTTTCCATCAAGACGCTGTAATAACAAACTTCCTGGCCAGCATCGTTAATATTATAAAATTTTATCTCAGCACTTTTAAGTGTCTGGCCTGTGGCCGCAGCTTTATAGAGATAGGGCGTAGAGCTATCAACCTCTTTTTCTATCATCATGGGTGAATGCTGCCGCGTACCCGTTATTTTACCGTTTGCGCTGTCTACAGGCAGATTTATACCGTGGCTGAGCCCGATAATTTCGATACTACCATCACGATCTTGCACGTCAACGGAACCTTTAATATCTGCGCCGCCGTCGTCCTTAAGCCACATATAGGGAGGAATTGGCATTCTAAGTGCTCCTTAATCTTCTGATTAACTTCATTGTTACGATATAAAAAAGAGTGCTGATAGTCAGCATTATAAATAAGTCTATATATGAATAGGCATCATATATAGAGTCAGCATTTTCATTATCATTGATAATTAATGCTAATTTCCTGGCCATTTCATAGTCAATGTAACATTCTGGCGAAGGCAAACCATGGCCAGTGCAATAAAACAGCACTACAAAATAAGCTAATCTGACAAAACTACGGGCAAGTTTTTTTATAGCCACCGGCCACCACCTCCACCCAGCCGCGTGCCATAAGTGACCGTTTACAGGGAACAGAAATAAGAGAAGTATTCATCAGAGCATTTCTGATCATTGCAAAATCTGAATTGTGTGCAATGGTAATGCAGCCCTTAGACACGGTTCCTGGATGGAGCCGGAAATTTCCCCGCTCAACCCCCTCTATCCATGTATAATCATCTATCCCCCAGTCATCGCGCCAGAGAGCAAACCAATCAGTTCTGCCGAACTCTCGACGACCCACCAGTTTATTCAGTCCATCATGGATTTCTGCTTTTTTTTGAGAGAACCAGTTACCTTCTCTGCGATCAACAATCCAGTATTTACCGGGAGGCGTGGGGCCAATGTCTGGAATAGCTGCGCAATTCGCATTGTTTCGATAGACGCCCAGCCCGGAGTGCGCCATAAAAACCCCAACGCCGTACAGATTAAATGGCGCGTAATCAGCGCCATTGAGAATCATTTTTCCATGTAGTGCCATGCTCAATCCCTTAGCAAAAAGTGAGAGTTAATTACTCACCGGATAAATCTCTGGCTGCCACCTGCTATAGCAAAGCAATTAACCTTACTAAAAATAAGGTCTTCAGGTTATATTGTAAACAGAAAAGTGATCTGATACGGGCTGTCAATACCTTTAAAATAACTGCACTTATGTTCTGCGCAATTAGGGGGGGTAAGAGGTAAGCATAAGATTTGAAGTGAGACACTTCCGTATTTCTGTCCGCTCTCTGCGCCTCTGCACGCAGCAGGGTGAGTGAAGATGGTTGTCTGTTACACGCCTTAATGATTCAGCGTGACCGAACCGCTATAGCGGTTCCGGGCCTGTCTCTATGGTAAACCATATTCTTACGCGCCTGAAGTTAAGGGCTCTTCTCAAGAACGCAGAGGCACGCCGGTTCATACTTTTTTTCAATTTATTCAAACCTTCACAACGCTTTTGCCGTAAAACGTGCGGCTGTTTCCGTTTCGTTTTAGAAATTTTCTCTCCCGTGTAATTAAGGATGAAGTGTTGAAAAGGCGTCTGCTGTTCACCGTTACCGCTACTGTTTTTTGGGCCTCGCTGGCACAGGCCGATGCGATCCCGTTTCCTGTGACGCCGCCGGCGATTGATGCCGCTTCCTGGGTGCTGATGGATGCCATGACCGGGCAGGTTCTGACTGCCGGTAATCCCGATGAGCGCCGCAATCCCGCCAGCCTGACCAAACTGATGACCGGCTACGTGGTCGACCGCGCCATTGACCAGAAGAAAATCAGCCGTGACGACATGGTTACGGTGGGAAAAGATGCGTGGGCGGCCGGAAATCCGGTGTTCAAAGGCTCCTCGCTGATGTTCCTGAAGCCCGGCGATAAGCTGAGCGTCCGGGATTTAAGCCGCGGGGTCATCATTGATTCCGGGAATGACGCCTGCGTGGCCCTGGCCGATTATGTCGCAGGCAGCGAAGCAAATTTCGTCGGCATGATGAATCACTATGTTGAGAAACTCGGCCTGCAGAATACCCATTTTGAAACGGTTCACGGTCTGGATGCGCCGGGTCAGTACTCCAGCGCACTGGATATGGCGAAACTCTCCCGCGCGATTATTGACGGTGAGCCTGACTTCTACGCGATGTACAGTGAGAAGACCCTGACGTGGAATGGCATCACCCAGAACAATCGTAATGGTCTGCTGTGGGACAATAACCTGCATGTCGACGGGCTGAAAACCGGCCACACCGAAACGGCCGGGTTTAACATCATCGCCTCCAACGTGGTGGGTAAGCATCGCCTGATTGCTGTCGTGATGGGCGGGAAAAGCGCGAAAGGGCGTGAAGAGCAGGCGCGTAAACTGCTGGTCTGGGGCCAGAACACCTTCGATACCGTTCAGCTGTTCCACGCCGGTAAGAAGATTGGCAGCGAAAACGTCTGGTACGGCAATCCGCATCAGGTCGAGGTC
>JAAIGE0100547841.1_pt1 | contig 52889 bp, 45 predicted proteins | sample 6487951 | NCBI WGS metagenome assembly JAAIGE01 (sample SAMN13974128, study PRJNA590717) | phyllosphere metagenome | biome: tomato field; feature: multiple bacterial spot infested tomato fields; material: tomato leaves; isolation source: leaves from tomato fields | host: Solanum lycopersicum ...
AGGATGCCCTTGTTCTGCTTGGCCACCGTTTCGGCATGGATCTTCGGCACGCGCGCCGGGTCCAGGTTCTCGCGTGCCTGTGCAAAGATGCTCGGGATCTTTTCCATGCGCTGGGTGGCCGCGGTCAGGCGCTCGGGCAGCGGCGCGAATTCGCGCGCCATCAGGCTGTACAGCGCGCTGCCGGCCAGCCCGTTGTAGACCTGCGGGTCCCAGGCCCAGCTTTGCAGCACCTCGGTATTCCAGATCTCCGATTGCAGCTGATTGCGCAGGATGGCCGCATCCACCTGGTTCTCGCGCGAAAGCTTGGCCACCTCGATTGCATCCAGGGTGGCCAGCAGCTTCTTGCCCGCATCCACGCTGCGCTGACGGCCGCCGGCGCTCAGGTCGTCGATTTGCGCATCGAAGCGATGGTCGCCGGTCTGGGTGGCGGTCACCGGCGACAGCTGCATCCAGGTGTCCAGGGCCTGTTTGGATAATGCGGCAAAGCGCGCATCCGGGGTCTGTGCCTGGTTGGCGGCAGGCGCGGCTGCATCGGCGCGCGGTGATTCGGGCTGTTGCTGGCAGGCGCTGAGGCCGGTGAGCAGGGCGAGGACAAGCAGGCGTTGACGCATCGTGGGTCCTGGTGGAATCAAACCGCCAGCATAGGCATCTGCGCCCACGTGCGCATCCGCCATTGGTGTAGGGCAGCCAATAAATCGACGGCGCTCACCGCCAGGCGGGCGCGGCCGAGGCTTGGACCAGCGTGTGCCGCCTGACCCTGCGGATCGTGCGCGCCCTCCATGTGCCCTGACAGATGCGCACCACGTGTGGGTGAGCGCCCCGATCCTGCCGGCCGTGCAGCGGCGCAATCGCCCGGGGGCACACGACGGCTGCACGTTACGGGCGCGATCGCTCGTACACTCCGGTTCCCGGGCGCCGCCTCGCTACCCAGGCGGCGCGTACACGCAACATCATGCTTGCCACCCGCACGGTGGCCTGTTCCAAGGAGGATCACATGCACTATGCCGGTAGCTGTCATTGCGGACGCATCGCGTTCGATCTGCAGACCGAAGCGCCCATCACCGAGGTCTACGACTGCAACTGTTCGCTGTGTCGCCGCCGCGGCGGTTTGCTCTGGTTCGGCGCGCGCACGCAGCTGCAGCTTCAGGCCGCGCCGGAAGCTGTGGGCAGCTACCGCTTCAATCAGCAGCACATCGATCACCACTATTGCACGCAGTGCGGGATCGCGCCCTTCAGTGAGGGCCTCAACCCCAAGACCGGCGAAATGGGCGTCGCGGTCAATGTGCGTTGCCTGCCGGCAGTGGATCTTGCCGGGCTGCAGGTGCATGCAATCGACGGAGCCAGCCGATGAGCCGTGCCATGCAGCGGTATGCCACGGCCATGCTGCTGGGATGGGCGCTGTGCGGGTGTGCGAAGCATCACGCGGAGATGGCGGCCGACGGCGGGGCTGCGGCGCCGGCACCGCCTGCCGCGCAGGGCAATGCCCTGGCCTACGAGCACGATGTGCGCATCGAGCTGCCTGCCGACCAGATCGGCCAGCGCATCGCCGCGATACGCACTGCCTGCCAGGACGCGCAGTTCGGCGACTGCGCCTTGCTGGCGGTCGAGCAGGAAGGCGGGCGCGATCCCAGTGGGCGCGTCAGCGTACGGCTGGCACCGGAAGGGATCGAACCCATGGTGCAGTTGGCCGGCCAGCATGGCGATGTCGCCGCGCGTAGCACGCGGGCCGAAGATCTGGCCCAGCAGATCGCCGACACCGGCCTGGCACAGGCGCGGCTGCAAAAAGAGCATGCGCGCCTGCTGGAATTGCAGCAGCGCCGCGATCTGGCGGTGACCGATCTGCTGGCTTTGTCCAAGCGGCTGGCCGAGATCGAAGCCGAGGCGCAGCAGACCCAACAGCAGGCCGCGCAGCAGCAGCGCCGGGTGCGCACGCAATTGCTGACGCTCAATTTCCGCAGTACCGGTGGCGAGCAGGGCAGGGGCGAGATCGCACAAGCCGCTGCCGAGTTCGGCGAGGTATTTTCCAGCAGCGTGGCGTTCGTCATCCGCGCAGTGGCAGCGCTACTGCCGGTGGCTGCGGTTGCACTGATCGCCGGCTGGTTGTTGTTGCAGGCGTGGCGCTGGCGCGTACGTCGGCGCCGGATGTCCTGATGCACCGCAGCTGCGCGGGACTGCCGTGCAGCTGCGGGGTCATCCGACCGATCAGTGCATGCGGCGTGCGCTGCCAGCGCTCGATCGCACGCGGCTTGAGCGCGCAGCGGCATGCCCAAGCGCCGCAGGACGCGTCATGGCGTCGCGTGCGATCCAGCAACGCAGCACTGTCGCCACAGGTAGAGCTGAGCCCGGCTCAACCTTCGTCCACTTCGTATTCCACAAACACGTCCAGCTGCAGTGCCAGCTCTTGCACCGCGTCGCGGACCTTCTGCGCGGTGGCCTCGTTGCCGGCTTCCACTTCGAACTCGTGGCTGCCTGGACCTTCGTCGTCCGACAGGCCTGCCGAGCTGGAATCTTCGTCGTCCAGGTGCGGCATCAGATCGTCCACTTCTTCCACGTGCTCGATGCCGTCGATGCTTTGCAGCAGGTTGGCAATGGCACGCGCGTCGTCGTCGGTGCCGGTGATGCGCATGCGGAGGGTAGGCATGGGAGTGTCCTGTGGATTGGGGACATCAAGCCTAGGCATCGCCAGGACAAAACGAGGTGATGGCGCGCTGCTCACATCACGCGGGCCGTGCCGGCCATGCCTGGCTGGTAACGGGGTCGGACTGCATCACGCGGCCTACTGCGGCGCGCAGCATCGTGGGCATGACGTAGTGGTGATGCGCATGATGGATACAGGCCATGTAGACACGGCCAAACCCGTTGCGGCAGCTCACCCGGGTGGCCATGGTCAGCTCGATCTCGTGCGTGCCGACCCGGCGCAATGCCACCGACGAGCGGAAGCGCAGATGTTTGTCGTCGGCGTTGTTGCGTTGTGCCAGCATCGGGAAGCGCCCTGGATAGCCCAAATTTTTCGACAAATGCCAGCCTGCCGCTTGGTTCATTCCGCCGCCGATGCGCTACGCAAACGCCGCCTTGCACGCGGCTCCTGTACGCCTTCGCTCAGCGGCAACGCCACCAATTCGGCGGGCAGTGCCGGCATCGGGGTGCGTTCGTCCTGTGCTTCGCGCTTGAGCCAGTCGATGAACAATGCCGCGGCCGGGCTAAGTTCGCGGTGGCTGGGGTGCACGATGTAGTACGCGTAACGCGCCTTCAGCGTGGGGCCGGGCAGGCGTACCAGTTCGTAACGCTGCAGGTAGGGCTGGGCGATGTGCTTGCGCGCCAGCACCGCGCCCAGGCCATACACGGCGGCGCGCATCGCGTCGGTGCTGTCGTTGAAGGTGTGCATCGGCGGCACGGTGGTACCGCGGACCTGGGCTGCGCGGAACCAGTCGCGCCACCCCTGCGGCGACATGTCGGTCAGTAGCGGTAATTGCGCGATCTGCGCCGGCGTGCGCAGGGCAGCCACTTCCGGCAACGACGGTGAGGCCACCGGGAACAGTTCGTCGTCCATCAGGTGATGCGAGGTCAGTCCGGGCCAGGCGCCTTGGCCATAACGAATACCCAGGTCCGGGCCGCCTTCTTCGAAACGCGAAAAGGCCGTATCCGATTGCAGGTCCATACGGATATGCGGATAGGCGCGGCAAAAGCGCGGCAGCCGCGGCAACAACCAGCAATACGACAGCGACCGCAACGTGGTAACGCGCAGTGGAATGGCGTCTTCGCGCGGATGCAGGTTGCCGGCTACCGCCGCGATCTCGGCCAGCGCAGCGGTGGCCGCATCGGCCAGCTGGCGGCCTTCGGCGGTGAGTTTGACGCCACGCGGTAGCCGCTGGAACAAGGTCGCACCCAGCAGCGCTTCGAGCTTGCGCACATGGTGGCTGACCGCGCTGGCGGTGAGGTGCAGTTCTTCGGCGGCGTGGGCGAAATTCTGGTGGCGGGCGGCAGCGGCGAACACGCCCAGCGCAGGTAACAAGGTAGGGCGCAGATTCATCGAGGCATGAGTGAGATTTGTGGCTCGCCCCGATACTACGCGCTTGTCGCGCCCCTGGTGGCAGCCGATGCTGCATCATCCCTTCGCGACGATCGTGCCATGTCTCTTAGTCTGCCTGCTGCCGTCTTCTGCCGTTTCATCCCCGCATGGCACGGTTCGGGAGCACGGCCATGAGCGCCCAATCGTCGGTGCAGCCCGAGCTTGCGGTACGTCAATGGCGTACGCCGCTTGAGCTTGGTTTTCTGGGCGTGGTGTGGGGCTGCTCGTTTTTGTTCATGCGCGTGGCCGCGCCCAAGTTCGGCACCGTGGTGCTGGTGGAAATTCGCCTGGCGCTGGGTGCGTTGGTGCTGCTGCCATTCCTGTGGCTGGCACGCGAACGTTTCCCGTTGCATCGCTGGCCGATGCTGGCGGCAATCGGTGTGCTCAACTCGGCGTTGCCGTTCCTGCTGTTCGCCTGGGGCGCGCAACATGCACCGGCGGCAGTCGGGGCGATCTGCAATGCGATGACGGTGCTGTTTACCGCGCTGATCGCCTTCCTGTTTTTCGGCGAACGGATCGGCACGCGTCGCGCGCTGGCCTTGCTGGTGGGGTTTATCGGCGTGCTGGTGCTGGCCACCGGCAAATCTGCCGGCTTGAGCGTCGGGCCGGCAGCGCTGGCTGGTGCGACTGCCTCGCTGCTGTACGGCATCGGCTACAACCTGGTGAAGCGCCATATGGGCGATTTGCCGCCTGCTGCGTCGGCGGCGTCCACCCTGGGTTGCAGCGCGCTCTTGCTGGCGCCCTTGGCCTGGTGGAAATGGCCGACCACGCCGGTGCCGGCGCTGGCGTGGGCCTGCGCCACCGCGTTGGGTGTGGTGTGCACCGGGCTGGCGTTCTTGATGTACTACCGCCTGATCCAGCGCATCGGCCCGGCGCGTGCGTCCACGGTGACCTATCTGGTGCCGGTGTTCGGCGCGCTGCTGGCATGGTCGCTGCTGGGCGAACCGCTCACCTGTACCATGCTGGTGGCCGCGGTGCTGATCCTCGGTAGCGTCGCCTTCAGCCAGCGCGCCCGCTGACGGGGCGCGACTCGCTCTTGCGATTCCCGATTCTCGATTCTCGATTCCCGATTCAACCAGCCGGCGGCACACGCACCGGCAACGGCACATTGCACAGGTCGATGTGCCCGGCAGGGCGCTTGTAGAAATCGTCCTTGCGGTTGCGGCGTGCCTCGACCACATCGCGGAAGGTCTGGCTGTCGGTACGCAGCAATTGCAGTGGCGTGCGCTCTGGCGCAGGCACTTCGCTGGCCAGCCGGATCGCGCGGATCGGTGCGCGTTGCGCGGGGTCTTCGTAAAAGCCCATCGGATCGGGGCCGCGTGGCGTCACGCTGAGCAATTCCATGCCCTTGACCACACGCCCGACCACGGTGATGTTGCGATCCAACTGGCGCGGCGATTGCCCGGTGACCACGTACAGTTCGGCGCCGATGCTGCTGTCTTCGTCGTTGTTGCGCCCGGCGCCCAGGGTGCCGTAGCAGTGCGCCAGCCAGGTCTTGCCGGTGGCCGTGTCGCGGCCGACCGGGAAGCCGTCGACAAAGCCCACCTGCGGCGCCCAGCCATCGCTGTCGGGCAGGCGCTGGAAATCCAGGCCCTGCGATGCGCGTTCGAATTCGGCCGGCAGATGCGTCTTGGCCGAGCCAAGCGATTTGGCCTTGGCCGGCGTCTCGCCATCGGGGTCGCCGAACTGCACCACGAAATTGTCCTGCGAGCGATAGATGCTCAGCCCGTCCCAGAAGCGCTCATGCGCCAGCGTGCGAATGTTGGCGACGTGCTCCGGCGCAAATTGCGGCGCCAACTCGATGATGACCCGTCCGGCATCCAGCTCCAGGTACAGCGTGCGGTCCGGATCGAGCACGCGCCACGCGCTGGCCGGCGAGCTGTCGAGAATCTGTTGCGGGCTACGGTAAGCCGCGTTGGCGGCTACGGGTAACAGCAGGGCGAGCAGGCAGGCAGAAGCAACAGTGCGCAGGAGCATGAAGGCAGCCAGCAGGGAGGTGTCTGCGATTCTTGCCGACCACGCGCCCAGACGCAAAGCATGCATCGCATGGCATGACGCCGACGCAGTGCGCCGGCGTCATGCGCAGATGCGAAGACCTGCCGCGGGCAGGAGGTTACGGATTGTTGCGCACGTGCGGGCTGGTGTGATGCTCGGCAGTGCCATGGTTGTTGCGGAACAGCGGTACCAGCTGCCACAGCGCCGAGAGCCCCACCAGCGTGTAAATCACACGCGACAGCAGCGCGTCCTGTCCGCCGAACAGTGCGGCAACCAGATCGAACTGGAACAGGCCGACCAGCCCCCAGTTCAATCCACCGACGATGAGAAGCACCAGGGTGATGACGTTGATCGCTTTCATGAAAGCATTCCATGTGGGTTGGGAGACCCCAGACTCCGCATGCCCCAGCGAGCAGGCCGTGAGCGTCGCCCGCTGGCGGCCCGCCTTGCACACATGTCGCTCACATCCGCCAGCCATGCGGGTGGTGTCTGCGCGCTTGGGCAGCAGTCGCCAGCCGCGCGATGGCCGGTGACCAATGCCTTGGCAGACAGGCGGCGACCCGACATGGATAGGAGCGATATCGCTTCGTTCACCGCCGAGGCGAACGATGCAGCGGCGTGCATCTTCGGCCTGATGCCGCCGCTGGTCCGGCACTGAGTCCGCTTCGGCATCCGCCTGCCGGCGCGGCTGCCGAGGAAGCAGCACACCCCGCGTCAATCGACGTCGGTAACGGACAAGGCAGCGTCCGGTGCGGCGGCCATGTTGCAGGGAAGCGACGCCCTGCAACATGCCGGATCATCACCTCACACCAGGTGCTTGGAGTGTTTGCCGGCCATGCGGGCGAACTCGTGCAGTTCCGTCCCCAAGTTCCGAGCGCTCTTGGACCGCGTTATCTCGTTATTGGTCTGTTCCAGCCTCGATCGGTTCGGGCTACTCGGGGCCGAAACATGTTCCCGGCGCGGTGGTGCCGCCCTGGATGTCGATGGCAAATCCTGTGGCTGGCTGGAAGAGGTGCTTGCCTCCTGCACAGACAACGCTCTTGCCGTTGCCAGCAGCGCTTCAACATCATTGCCCTCCAACAAGGTGTTGATGGCCTTGCTGGCCTTGGTCCCACGTCGCTGGGAGAGCGTTTCATGCATGGCGCCCAGGATTCCGCGGCCTACCTGCTTCCCCAGCCCGATGTCGGTGCTTCCCTCGCGACGGTTGTTCTTGATGGTGATGGCGGTGTGCTGGTTCAGGGCGCCAACGGCGGCCATGCCCCCGGAGATCGCCGAGACCGCCAGGCTTTGCGGGAGCGGAACATTGCGGGTCCCGCCCTGGGAGGCCGAAACGAGTTTGCTGATTACCGACGATGCGGCGCTGCCCAGGAAGATCAGATGGAACATCTGGCCGATGCGCTGTGCGGTTTGCGCGGTGAACTCGAGATAGTTGTACTTCTTGGCGATATCGTTGAACAGCTGCTGCGACAGCACGGACTTCTCGGCGCCGATAAGCAGCTTGGATGCGGTGCCGTTCGGGTCGATTTCGTCGAGCCTGCCTTCGCGCAATGCCTCAAGGTCGTTGCGCACCAAGCGCAGTTCCTGCATCGCCTTGCTGGCGTCGCCGGCCTCGATGTCGCGGTCGTCCGCCGTGATTGCGCCTGGCTGCGTACCCTCTGCTGTCACTGCATCCGCCAGCAGCTTCTCCAACTCGGCGACCCCGGCGGTGACGCGCTTGACCAGCGCTTGGGTGGGCGACTGGATCAGGCTGCGTAGCTTGTCGGCCTTGATGTCCTCTGCGCTGACCGCCGCGCCGCTGGCCAGCTTCTGCTTGCCTGCGTCGGTCAGTACATCGGCGTACAAGAGGTTGAGCTTGTTGTTGGCTTCCTGCTTGGCTTGCTCGTCGAAGCCGGCGGCCACATGTTGCGCAGCCGTCATCAACATCGCGCCAACCGTCTGCGCCGTCGGCGACAGCGCACGCATCGCGCCTGTCTTGCTGAGCAGCCCCAGCGTGCTGGCCACCGGCGAACGCAAGATGCGTGGAACGGCCTGCCAGCGGTTGCCCTGCCACTGGCGATCGTGTGCGCCCTGGGTCATGACGAAATCATGCTGGGCCTGGTGCAGCTCCTTCTCTGCTGCCAGCAAGACGTCGGCTGCCGCCGCGCGTTCCTTACTTGAGGAATTCGGATCACTCTGAATCTCGCGAAACACGTCGCAGGCTTTGGCGAACGTTTCGATCTTTTCCTTGAGGGCGTGTGCCAGTTCGGGGAGCCAGTGCTTGTCGTTGATCTGCTTCTTGTCCGGCACGATGACGTGTGCGCCGTGTTCGCGAATCGACTCGCACAGGCTGACAACCGCCGATTGTTGGCCGGCATTCACAGGTGCGGCGACCAGCATGGTGGCCAGACCGAACCCTGCGCCGGCCCACGGTTGGCGTGTCGCATAGTTGATCCACGGCGAGACGATGTACTGCATGGCATTGGTGAGGAAGCTGCCGCTCGGGTTGGGCATGCCGGAAAGCAGTGCGGTGCGCCGCAGCGTGGCTACGTCGTTTTCGTTCAGCCCCTGCGCCTTGTACCAATCGATCACATCGTGTTCGCTGATGCGGCTGACCAGGTCCGCATGCGTGGCCGCGCGTGCCTGCGCACCCGTGGTGCCGGGCGATTTCATCGGCCTGAGCCTGCTGATCAGATCGGCCGCCAAGTCCGGTGCGATTGCGCGTGCATCGTCCGAAGCCAACTGCTGACGAAGCCGTGCCAGCGTCGCCTTCGTTGCATTCGATGAGGTTGCCGGTTGCGGGACGAGGGCCTGGGCGTCTTGCTCGGGCCTGGCTAGGAGCGCCCCCAGCGTGTTTGCGCCACTGCGCCTGACGGGCGCACGCCCAAGTGGGCTGAGTGCGGGGTCCGGCGCGGATTGGTGTGTGACGGCCGCAGAGGTGGAGGCAGTGGCGAGCTCTGTTTCCTGGATCTCAGGCAAGTGCGACCCCGCACTGCGGCTGGCCGAATCGACGGATGCGGATGACTTCATCGGGACATCTCCTGACGTGTATACGGCAGATAGATTGCGTGCGTACCGGACGATTGGTGCGCATCGCATGGGATTGCATCGCAGATGCCGTGGAACCTCCCTCCCGTAGCGAAGTTCCTGGTGCAATCCTGAGCCTGCCGGTATTGGTGGAGGCGAAGTGGTGAATGCACTGCGCGAAAATTGAACTACCAGACGCGTATGCCCGCTGTCTGTCCAGCAGATTTTCTATCGCCGTACGCGAACCAAATCAGGTTCCGAAGCGGCGCCTGGTATGCAATGGATGTGGAGCGTGACAGAGGGCAGTCTTTTCAAATGCACTGGCACTCTGCAGTCGGCCGGTCTCTGTCTCGTCAGCAACCTTCCAAAAATGCGCGTCCAGGGCGAGCAGGTCGTCGTGGGTGCATGCCAATGGTGCTGCGCGTCAGGACTGCCGCGCCGGACGGCGCGCCAGGCGATGGTCATTGGTGACGGGCATGGCCTGAGGTGCCGAAAAATCTGTGGCCACCACAGCCTTGATCGCTGACTTGAGCAAACAGGCAAGCGTGCGGATCGAACTATTTGCGTGAGGCTTCGCGCTTCGTGCGTTGCGCCGGTGATTCGCGCTTTTTTTGCGGTGACCGGGCGCTGACAGTGACACTGCCCAGGCAGAGCCAAGCGATGAAGCTCGCACTTTCATTGTGAGATACCTCAAATGACATCCGATCAGATCAATGTTGATTCCATGGTGGCTTCGTTCTTTTCCGGTCTTGGTATTCGCCTGGGCCTGACCGATGCACTGGTGCAGCGCCTGCGTGAAGGCGAGACCGTTCTCGGGCCTGCGGGCATGCTGTGTCGCGTGCATGCGCAGCCCCGGAACGATGGCGTGTCGGGATTTCCGGAAGTCATCCTGCCGTTGGCCGCACGCGAACTCGAGGGCGACGAGGTCGTCACACTGCTTGCGCTGCAAGAGCAACTGCTGACCGAGTACGGGTGGCGGCTGACGATGTCCAACCTGGGCCTGCTGTGCATCTGCCCGTTGCTGCTCGCGCAGACGCCCGAAGACGTGGCAGCCACTCTCGAGCGGGGGCAGGTCGTCGCACGTGTCGTGCTGGATGCGCTGGTGACGCAGGCGGGCAGCGCGAGGGAGGCTGTCGTATGAAGCTCCAACGCCAGAACAGCGCTCCACCGTCCATCCCAAGTGGATCGTCCGCAAATCCCGGTGCCGCGCACGCAAGCGAACCATTCGTGCCAGAGCCGCAGACGCCGCGTTCGACGGTGCTAAAGGGGCTGGCGGAGCCGAGCCCGCGCTTGCGCGCGCGTGCAGGCAAGACCACAACGCTGCCGTCGGGTGAATTATCCCCCGCCAAGACCAGGCAGTGGCGTCCGGAAGCGGGTGAATCCTCCCGCGCTGCGTCTGAGCGCGCAGAGCGCCAGCATCGCGCTGGGCGGCATCCAGGCAACCAGCAGGCGGCTTCTTCTTCGGCGACGCAGGGGGCTTACGCGCAGCGTTGTGTCGCCGCTTGCGAACGCCTGAAGACGCAACTGCGTGCAGGTCTGAAGGATCGCCCGTTTGCGGAGCCGTCGGACGAGCAGCTCGCATTGCAGGCGGAATACGTGCAGTGGGCCGATGCCCGCTTGCAGGAGCGTATTGAGGCGTTCGGTCCGGACGCTGCCTACGAAGTTGCCGGGGATATGAAGGCGGTCGGCAGGAAAGCGTCGCTGCCCATTGCGTATGAAAGTCTCAGATCGTTTTTCGTTGGCGCGTTGCGGACGCCGCTCGGCATTTCTGCAGCCACTGCCTACCAGAGCAGCCGCCCGCCCGCTTCCGAACCCTTGAGTACAGCGACCCTGGCTGGGGTGATCTCGGGAATGGGGTCGCATGCCTGCGACACGCTGTTGATTCCATCGATGGACAGGCGCGCGCGCGTTGCCAATCTGCCGCGTTTCCAGGCGATCGATCCCAAAATCCTGGTGCCGGACCCGCCGCCGGTCCTATTGGAAGTCACCCCTGAGGGAAACAAGCGCTTCGTGCGTCCCGGAGAAAACGGTACGCCGACCCGTGCCGAGCTCACGGCACAGGCCTATGACCGTCGGGCAGGAATCGCTCAGCGTCAGTCCATGCTGGACGATACGGCGCTGGACACCATGCTGCTCAGGCCGACCATCAGCGGCGGCTTTAACGCCGCGCGGCGCACCTCAGGGGACCCCTCCACCCGTACGGCGGTTGCCGAAGTTGGCCTGGCCGGGCTGGCGGTGGGTGGTGCAGGCGCTTTGCACAAGGCGTTGCTGGACACCGGCAAGGCAATGGGGCGCACTGGCCAGATGACGGTTCCCGATTTGCTCGGTGGGCATCAGCGCTTGAATCTGTTCGCTCTTGCATTGCCGGACAAGACACGACCTCCTGCCACGTGGTCCGATGCGGTGCATTTTCCCAGCTATCTATTGCAGACAGGTCAGGAAGCGATGGCTTTAGCGAGACAGGCGTTCAGCACGGCGAACGCGGCAACGACGGCGCTGCGCGATGTGCTGGGACGCCATATGGTCGGCAATGTGCTGGCCAACATGGCTTCGTTGGGTGCCACCAGATTGATCGCTTCCCCGCTGAGAGGAGGGTATGGCGGCGGCAGCTTGCCTGGAGAGGCCGACAATTCTCCAGCATGGGTGTTGCAGCAAGGAGCGCAGATGTTCTTCAACGATGTGGTGTGGAATGCGCTGAAAGCCAAGAACGGCACAAATACCACCCAGGCCACGCGATTGGATCACGAGCGCGCCATTGCAGCGGCCGAGCAGGATAGAACGATTTCACGCACCTTGCAGACGCTCGCCCAGCCCCTGGACACAGCGCTTGGCTTGCTTCCCCCGCCAGCCCAGGGCGAAGTGGCGCGTGCCATGGAAGAAGGCACGGGCGTGCCCGTGCCGCTCAGCGCTGACGTCGACCGATTGCGCAATGCGTTGCAGCAGCTAAGGAACCAGGTGGCTGCGCAAGCGGTCTCGATCGCGACCATCGACGATGCGCTTGGTCGGCTGGCCGATCTCCCCGTCGCGGGTGAAGGCGAAGGCCGCGCGGTGATCGCAGAGTTGTCTGCGCAATTGCACGCGCTTGGCGCGGCCTTGCGTCAGAAGCAGGCGCTGCAGCAGTGGCAACAGGGTAGGCCTTGAGCGCCGCCCAGACGCCGGCGCCTGGCCATAACCAAACGCACGCGCTACGAGTTGCAGCCAGGGCTGCGGCCGTGGCGCTTGCGTCAGCCCGGCGTTACCTGCATGCCAGAACGCAGGCTTGTCAGTGAGCAACGGGTTCCAAGTCAATGCGCCCATGGCCTGATACAAAACAGATGCGCGTTGCGCGACAACTGCAGCAACGGGCGGCACGCTTGCGGTTGCGGTGGCGACACTCGCGTTGCGCCTACGGCAAAGCGCCTGCGCGTTTGCTGCTGCGGCATTAGCGCCTGGTCAGGAGGGCGTGCAGCTGTTTCGCTCTGCCATCATCCGTTGCGTGGGCGGCGAGTCGAGCGAAACATGCATCGCCGTATCGGCTGGCGTGGCAGCGTCACTGCCGTCATCCTCAGCGTGCGGGTTTGCGTTTGACGTAGAGCTGCTTGCGGACATGTGCGACCACTTCGCCGTCGCGGTTGTAGACCGTGTTCTCGAACCAGCGCAGATGTTTCTCGCCGTTTGCAGTGGCCTGGCGCAATTGCGCCAGCACGCTGTCGTCGATGACGAAATCCGCCGTTACCGTGCCGCGCCCGGGCTTGACGAATTCGATGCTGCCGGCCTTGTCCCAGACGTAATATTCGCGGCCCAGGTTGTGCATGGTCAGCAGCATCCAGAACGGGTCGGTCATCGCAAACAGGCTGCCGCCGAAATGGGTGCCGACATAGTTGCGATTCCATGGGCGCTGGCGCAGCTCCACCCGCGCAAAACGGTAGTCGGCCGAGAGCACGGTGACGTGGATGCCGGCAAACAAAAATGGCGGCCACAGATTGACGCCTAACTTGAACAGCGATGCGCGCATGCGGGCCTGTTTCCTTGGCAAGGGAAAGTGCGCAGCATAACATTCGCATGCGTATGGAGTAGGCCGGCTGCGCGTGGTCGGCGCGGCGTCCGTCCGTTGCTGCCGACCGCGAGCTGGTGTCGTCATGGTCGTTGGCCCGGGTCAAAAAGCCATGCAGGCCCCCGAACGCAACACGCCGGGCACAGGCCCGGCGCGCATCCTGCGGTGAGCAGGGCGATCGGGTGACCGCCTCAACTCAGCACAGGTGTCGCACGTCAACGCTGGGGCTTAAAACACCAGCGCCGACATCTTGCGACGATAGCGGCCGACCAGATCTTCGTCCTCGATCACGCGGAAGGCATCGATCAGGCTACGGCGCGGCAGGTTGTCGTCGAAGCTGCGGTCCTGCCGCAGCATTTCCAGGAACTGCTCCAGCGCCGCTTCGTCGTTGCCGTCGAGCAGATGGCGCACGCCGAGCAGGTGCCGTGCGCGCAGGTCGGCGCTGTTGGCATCCACGGCGGCCTGCAGGGTGCCGGCGTCCGGGGCGTCCTTGAGAACGTTGGCAAAGCTCAGCCGCGCCTTGGCGCGCACCGCGCGGTCGTCGGTGGCCAGGTTGGCGGGCAGGGCATCGATCAACTGCTCGGCCTCGGCGGTGTCGCCGGTCTTGAGCAGCGCCAGCGCCAGGTCCAGCTTGAGTTCGTCCTTGTCCGGTTCGGCGGCGACCGCTTCACGCAGCGCCGCGGCCTGCGCCTGCGGGTCGAGCGGCGCCAGCGGCACGTCTTCTGCCACCTGCGGCTCGGCCGGCAGCACGCCGTGCTGGGTCAGGAATTCGCGCACCTGGCCTTCCGGCATCGCGCCGGGGAAGCCGTCGACGATCTCCCCACCCTTGACCAGGAAGACCGTCGGCACCGAGCGGATCTGGAACGCCGCAGCGATCTGCTGTTCCTTGTCCACGTCGACCTTGCCCAGCTCGAACGCACCGTTGTACTCGCCGGCCAGCTTTTCCAGGATCGGCGTCAGCGACTTGCAGGGGCCGCACCAGGTGGCCCAGAAGTCCACCAGGACCGGTGTCGTCAACGATTTCTGCAGGACCTCGGTCTCGAAGGTGTCGGTGGTGGCATCGAATACATGCGGCTTGTCGGACATGGGCTTCCAGAAGTTAAGTGCGGCAACAATGGGAGGTAATGGTGGCAAACGCGGCTGACACAAGCCCAGCCGCAATGAGGCGCTCACGTGCCCGGTTCGGGCGCCTTCCGCATGGCCGTGGCAGCGTCAGGGGTTCACGCCGCGCCCGACCGGCACGACAATGCCGCGTTCTGGCGGCGCGTCGCGCCCCGTGTTGGAGCAAGCCAATGGCAACCACCGAGCGCGCGCAGCGCTACATGGGCCTGATCGCGGCAACGGTTTTCGTACTGGCGCTGGCCGGTTTCGGCGTCACGCTGCCGGGCTATCTGCAGGCCAGCCATCCGGTGGCGCTGTTGGGCGCGCAGGGCGTGCCGCATGCGCTGGGCTTCAATCTGGTCGCCTTCGTGCTGGTGGGCGCGCTGGGCATGGCCACCGGGGTCAGCCTGCTGGCGCGCATGCCGCCCAAGGCCAGCTGGAGTCTGCGCGTGGGCGGACAGTTGATCGTGCTGGCCGGCCTGGCCTTCCTGGGCATGGGCATGCTGCCGCTGGATCCCACCGATCTGGATGGCCGTGCCAGCCAGGCCCATGCCACCGCCTGGTTGTTGTGGGCCGTGGCGTTCGTGCCCGGCATGTTGTTGATTGCCGCCGCGCTGCTCAACGATGCCACGACCCGCAGGCTGGCCTGGTTGAGCCTGGCGGCCGGATTGCTGGTGGCAGTGCTGGCGTTCGGCCCGCCGGGCCTGGTGCGCCAGGCCATTGCGCAACGGCTGGCGTTCCTGGCCTGGGTCGGCTGGCTGGCGGTGGCGGGCTGGATCTGGCCGCCGAAGCCGGCCGCGCTGCGGTAACGGTTTGGTCCACCTGCTGCACTGCGGTACCCTGTACCGCTTTGCACCGCCCGAGCATCCGCTCCCAATGTCCACCGTCGAACCGAACGTCTACGACCCGCAGCAGGTCGAAACCTCCGCCCAGCAGTTCTGGGATGCCACCCGCGCCTTCCAGGTCGACGAGAACTCGGAGAAACCCAAGTTCTATTGCCTGTCGATGCTGCCGTACCCGTCCGGGGCGCTGCACATGGGCCATGTGCGCAACTACACCATCTCCGACGTGGTCAGCCGCTACAAGCGCATGACCGGCCATAACGTGCTGCAGCCGATGGGCTGGGATGCGTTCGGGTTGCCGGCCGAAAATGCCGCCATCAAGAATAAGACCGCGCCGGCCAAGTGGACCTACGCCAACATCGAGCACATGCGCGCGCAGCTGAAATCGCTGGGCTACGCCATCGACTGGTCGCGCGAGTTCGCCACCTGCACGCCGGACTATTACGTGCACGAGCAGCGCATGTTCACCCGCTTGATGCGCAAGGGCCTGGCCTACCGCCGCAACGCGGTGGTGAACTGGGACCCGATCGATCAGACCGTGCTGGCCAACGAGCAGGTCATCGACGGCCGCGGCTGGCGCTCCGGCGCGCTGGTGGAAAAGCGCGAGATCCCGCAGTGGTTCCTGCGCATCACCGATTACGCCCAGGAACTGCTGGACGGCCTGGATCAACTGGATGGTTGGCCGGATTCGGTCAAGACCATGCAGCGCAACTGGATCGGCCGCTCGGAAGGGCTGGAAATCCAGTTCGACGTGCGCGACATCGACGGCGCACCGCTGGACCCGCTGCGCGTGTTCACCACCCGCCCGGACACGCTGATGGGCGTGACCTTCGTGTCGATCGCCGCCGAGCATCCGCTGGCGTTGCATGCCGCCAAGTCCAACCCGGAACTGGCCGCGCTGCTGGAAACGCTCAAGCATGGCGGCGTCTCCGAAGCCGAGCTGGAAACCCAGGAAAAACGCGGCATGGCCACTGGCCTGACCGCGGTCCACCCGATCAGCGGCGAGCAGGTGCCGGTGTGGGTGGCCAACTTCGTGCTGATGGGCTACGGCACCGGCGCGGTGATGGCCGTTCCGGGCCACGACCAGCGCGATTTCGAGTTCGCCAACAAGTACGGCCTGCCGATCGTGCAGGTGGTCAAGCTGCGCGAGCCGCGCAACGAAGAAGAGCAGACCTGGGACGCCACCCACTGGCGCGATTGGTACACCGACAAGAGCCGCGAGCTGGAGCTGATCAATTCGGCCGAGTTCGATGGACTGGATTTCGGCGGTGCCTTCGAAGCACTGGCCGAGCGCTTCGAGCGCAAGGGCCAGGGCCAGCGTCGGGTCAATTACCGCCTGCGTGACTGGGGCGTGAGCCGTCAGCGTTATTGGGGCTGCCCGATTCCGGTGATCTATTGCGCCAAGTGCGGCGCGGTGCCGGTGCCGGAAGATCAACTGCCGGTGGTGCTGCCGGAGAACGTGGAATTTTCCGGCACCGGTTCGCCGATCAAGACCGACCCGAGCTGGCGCCAGACCACCTGCCCGGACTGCGGCGGCCCGGCCGAGCGCGAGACCGACACCTTCGACACCTTCATGGAATCGAGCTGGTACGTGGCGCGCTATACCAGCCCCAACGCACGCGACATGGTCGACCGCCGCGCCAATTACTGGATGCCGGCCGACCTGTACGTGGGCGGCATCGAGCACGCGATCCTGCACCTGATGTACTTCCGCTTCTATCACAAGCTCATGCGCGACGCGCGGCTGGTGGACAGCGATGAGCCGGTGACCAACCTGCTCACCCAGGGCATGGTCATCGCCGAGACCTTCTATCGCGATGCCGACAACGGCGGCAAGGACTGGATCAACCCGGCCGACGTGGAAATCCAGCGCGACGAGCGTGGCCGCGTCACCGGTGCGGTGCTGATCGCCGACGGCCAGCCGGTGCACATCGGCGGCACCGAGAAGATGTCCAAGTCCAAGAACAACGGCGTGGACCCGCAGTCGATGGTGGCCAAGTACGGCGCCGACACCGTGCGGCTGTTCTCGATGTTCGCCGCGCCGCCCGAGCAATCGCTGGAGTGGAACGAGGCCGGCGTCGACGGCATGGCGCGCTTCATGCGCCGGTTGTGGGTGCAGGTGCACAAGCATGTGGGCGAGGGTGCTGCCGTCGCGCTGGATGTCGCCGCACTGAGCGCCGAACAGAAGGCCGTGCGCCGCAAGACCCACGAAACCATCGGCAAGGTCAGCGACGACTACGGTCGCCGCCACAGCTTCAACACCGCGATTGCGGCAGTGATGGAATTGTCCAACGCGTTGGCCAAGTTCGACGACGCCAGCGAACAGGGCCGCGCGGTGCGCCAGGAAGCGCTGGAGGCGATGGTGCTGCTGCTCAATCCGATCACCCCGCACGCCAGCCACGCGTTGTGGCAGGTCCTGGGCCGGGGCGAGACACTGCTGGAAAACGTGGCGTTCCCGCAGGCCGATGCCAGCGCGCTGGTGCGCGATGCGTTGACACTGGCAGTGCAGATCAACGGCAAGTTGCGCGGCACGATCGACGTCGCTGCCGATGCGACCCGCGAACAGATCGAAGCGCTGGCGCAGGCCGAGCCGAACGCCGCCAAGTTCCTCGAAGGCCTGAGCGTGCGCAAGATCATCATCGTGCCGGGCAAGATCGTGAACATCGTCGCCGGCTAAGCCGTGCTGGTCCGGCGGGTTGCCCTCGCCGGTCCGGGCAGTGCGCCGGATCGGCGTGGCAACGCGCTTGCACGGTGGCGGGGGCGTCCAGCGCGGTCAGGCGCGTGGATAACGTTGCAGCTGCCGCACACTGCACCGGCGTGCGATGTGCGGATGTGCTGCTGCGACGGATCTAGCGATGCATGGCATGGGGGCGCGGTAACACGAAAAGGCGAGGCCGATCGGCGAGAAGCGCCAGGTGTCTTGGGCGACCATTCCATCGGTGCGTGACGACGTGCTGCTGGGTTTTCAGGCAAATCACCGCGGCGGCGCGTGGCGTGGCTTACGTGGGCACTGCTTTCGTTTTCGACACCGCATTTCACTGGCGCGCACGACGCGTGGGTAGAGTTTTGGCAGTGGTTGCCGACGATGCGTTTCACTGGCGCGTGGCGACGCGTTTTTTCATTCCTGGGGCGCCGCAGTGTTTCGCGGCGCCCTCTCAAGCCCCGTTCACGCGGTCTCGGGCAGGCTAGCCGCCTGTTGCCGCCGCCGGGGCGCTCATCCAGACTGTGCCCATGATTCGATTTCCTACTGCCTTCGCTGCGTCCCTCGTGCTCGTCTCGAGCCTCACCGCCTGCGGCTTCCATTTGCGCAATTCGCTGGCGTTGCCGCCCGACACACCAGCGGTGAAGGTGCAGTCCGCCGTGCAGTACAGCGAGCTGGCCAAGCTGTTGCGGCGGGGTCTCAAGGCCTCCGGCGCCACGCTGGCCGACGAGGATGCCAAGACCGGCTTTGCGCAGTTGCAGGTGTTGTCCGAGCGTTGGGGCGATCTGCCGATCGCCATCGACAGCCAGGGCCGTGCACAGGAATACAGCCTGCGCTACGCGGCCATTTTCACCGTCACCACCGCCAATGGCTCGGTGCTGGTGCCGCAGCAGGTGATCGAGCTCTCGCGCGACTACGTGTCGCCACCGGTGGATGCCACCGGTACGGCAACCGAGCGCGAAATCCTTGCCGACGAACTGCGCAAGGACATGTCGGCCTCGATCCTGCGTCGTATCGACAGCGTGGTGCGGGCACGCCTGCAGCGCGGCGAAGGTCTGGAGAGCACGCCGACCGCGCCATTGCCGCCGGCCCCGACGGCGCCAGCGCAGCCGACCACGACACCCGAATCCAGCGTGCCGGCCTCGTTGCCGCCCGCGCCCACGTCGGGCAACTGAGCCGCGCCCCGCGTTTTCGGTGATGGAACTTCGCCCAGAGCAGCTGGCCGGCCAGTCCAGCCAGCCCTTGCAGCCGGTGTATCTGATCGCCGGCCCCGAGACTTTGCGTGTGCTTGAGGCCGCCGATGCGGTGCGCGCACGCGCGCGCGCCGAAGGCATCGGCGAACGCGAAGTTTTCGATGCCGATGGCCGCGAGTTCGACTGGAACCAGCTTGACGCCAGCTTCAATGCGCCCAGCCTGTTCAGTCCGCGCCGCCTGGTCGAAGTGCGCCTGCCCAGCGGCAAGCCCGGCAAGGACGGGGCCGAGGTCATCACCCGCTTCTGCGCCAACCCGCCGCCGGACGTGGTGCTGCTGATCACCGCCAACGACTGGAGCAAGGCGCATCACGGCAAGTGGGCGGAGGCGGTCGGTCGCATCGGCACCATCGCGGTGGCCTGGGCGATCAAACCGCACGAACTGTCCGACTGGATCGAGCGCCGCCTGCGCGCGCACGGCCTGCGCGCCGATGCCGCTGCCGTGCAGCGCCTAAGCGAGCGGGTGGAAGGCAACCTGCTCGCCGCCGCGCAGGAAATCGACAAGCTCGCCCTGTTGGCCGACGGCAAGACGCTGGATCTGGAGGCGATGGAATCGCTGGTGGCCGATGCCGCACGCTACGACGTGTTCCGGCTGGCCGAAACCACGTTGTCCGGGCAGCCGGCCGCGGTGATCCGCATGCTTGCCGGCCTGCGCGGCGAAGGCGAGGCGGTCGCCGCGCTGATGCCGATCCTGATCAAGGAACTGCTGCGCACCGCGTCACTGGCGAAGGTGCAGGCCAACGGCGGCAACCTGGCTGCCGAAATGAAGGCGCAAGGGCTGTGGGAATCGCGCCAGGCGCCCTTCAAGCGCGCGCTGCAGCGTCACCCCGAACCGCACCGCTGGGAACGCTTCGTCGCCGAAGCCGGGCTGGTCGATCGCATGGCCAAGGGCCGCGCCGACGGCGATGCCTGGGTTGGTCTGGAACGCCTGCTGGTGGCCGTGGCCGAAGCCCGCGCGGTGAGATTGTTGGCGTGAAGGCCAGGGACGCCGGGACCCGGGACCCGGGACCGGGGAGCCGGGAAGGGCAGGGTGACCGGCAGCGGGCCCATTCCGACCAGCTTGCGCAGGCCAGCCCTGCAAGCAGCTCCTCCGGATCGCAGGAACAGCAACACTCCCATCCCGACCACGTTGCAGACCCCGGCTCTTCCGATTCCCGAATCCCGAACCCCGATTCCCAGCTCCATCTTTACTACGGCGGTACCTTCGACCCGATCCACCTGGGCCATCTGGCCATCGCCTGCGCGGCGCGCGACGAACTGGGCGCGTGCGTGCAACTGGTGCCGGCGGCCGACCCGCCGCATCGCCCTGCACCCGGTGCCACCGCTGCGCAGCGTGCGCAGATGCTGCAACTGGCGCTGGCCAACTCTCCAGGCCTGCAACTGGATACCCGCGAACTGCAGCGCGCCGCGCAGTGCGATGCGCCGTCCTATACGGTCGATACCTTGCGCGAGCTGCGTGCCGAACTTGGCCCTGCGGCGCCGATCGCCTGGTTGCTCGGTGCCGATGCCTTCGTGGGGCTGCACCATTGGCATCGGTGGGAGGCGTTGTTCGGGCTGGCGCATTTCGTGGTTGCCGCCCGTCCGGGCACACCCTTGGCGTTGGCCGACGCACCGCAGCTGGCCGCGATGGTGCAGGGCCGCTGGGTCGCACGCGCGGACGAGCTGGTCAGTGCGCCGGCCGGCCGCCTGTATCTGCTGCATCAGCCACTGCGCGGCGAATCGGCCAGTGCGGTGCGGTCACGCATCGCCACCGGCGCGCAATGGCAGCGTCTGGTGCCGCCCCCGGTGGCCGCAATGATCCAGCGTGAAGGCCTGTACCGCAGCGTCCGCCCGGCTACCTGAACACGCGTGCTGCCGGACCGGCCTATAATTCACGCCAATTCCATCGAGTTGCCGCTTTGACCAGCCAAGCCCAAGTCATCAAGACCTCCCTTCCGAACCCGCCGCCGTCCGTGCCGGCCCTGTTGGCTACCGTGCGCGAGGCTGTCGAAGAGCTCAAGGCCAAGGACGTGGTCGAGATCGATGTGCGCGGCAAGTCCAGCGTCTGCGACTACATGGTGGTGGTCTCCGGCACCTCGACCCGCCACGTCAAATCGATCGCCGACGAAGTGGTCAAATTCGCCAAGCGTCTGGACGTGATGCCGCTGGGCGTGGAAGGCGAGCGCGAAGCCGAATGGGTCCTGGTCGACCTGGGCGATGTGGTGGTGCATGTGATGCTGCCGCGCGTGCGCGAGTTCTATGCACTGGAGCGTCTGTGGACCGTGGGCGATCAACGTCCGTCCGACGAAGACGAGTCCGACGAACTGCGCTGAGTCTGCGCAGGTGCGCCGCAGGCGCGCAGAGACAACAACGGCGCCCTTGGGCGCCGTTGTTGTGTGGGGCGTTCGCTGCGCAATCGGTCGGCGTCGTGCATTCCTTGGCCACGCGCTGTTCGGGACATGCATACCGCAGGTGCGCAGCGCCACGCGCTTAGAGCGGTCCGCGTTCCCACGGCCCGGTGATGGCCAGGGTAATGCCCGGCGTCTGGATGTTGACGAACAAGGTGCGCGCCAACGGGTCCCAGCACGCGCCGCAGAACTCGGTGTCGCGGTAGTCGCCTTCGGCGATCGTCTTGCCGGCATCGGCAATCTGCTGCGAGGTCAGCTGCACGTTGTTCTTGGCCAGATAGAACGAGGCGCCGTTGCGCGTCAGCCCGAGTAGACGCGCGCCGGGGCCGTATTGGTCCGGGCTTTCGCCGCCGTCTTCGCACAACACCACGCCGCCGCGCGCACTCACCGTCACGTTATCCGGGTTGTGCGCAGCCAGCTGATTGCCGCTGACGAACAGCGCGCTCAGGCGTTGGGTAAACAGGTCCAGCACCCACACCGCACCGTTGCCGTAACCACGGCGCCCCTGCGCATCCACGCCGGTGCTGGTGTCGACGATGAACATCTTGCCGTAGCTGTACCAGATGCCTTCGCCGCGGCTCATGCGCAGCGCGCCATCGGCCCAGGCCTGCGCGAACGGGCCGCTCAGGGTGTCGTTGGCGCCAATATCGGCAAAGCCGGCCGGCGCAGCGATGCTGTCCAGGTCGGGCTCGGAGATATCCACCCATTCCAGCTGGAATTGCTGGCCGATGCTGGCCACGGTGAGATCGGCATTGCGGCGCCCGCGCACGCGCGCGGCTTGCAATCGCCCGCCGTTTTCCAGCGAGCCATTGCGGCCGCGGCGGTCGTTGGGGATGAAGCGGTACAGGCCGGCCTTGTTGCGGTCGTCTTCGGTGAGATAGACGATGCCGGTGCGCGGATCGATCGCCACCGCTTCATGGCTGAAACGGCCCAGGCCCACCAGCGGGCGGCCGGTGGTGCGGTGGCTGTCCGGGTCCACCTCGAACACATAGCCATGCTTGCGGCCGGTGCTGGAGACCGCATTGGTCTTGATCTCTTCGCAGCTCAGCCAGGTGCCCCACGGCGTGGTGCCACCGGCGCAGTTGACCAGTGTGCCGCCCAGGCTCGGCTCCAGGCTGCCCCAGCCGCGCCGGCCGTAACTGAGCGTGGTGGTTCCGCCGCCGGCCTGCTGGGTGCCGCTGACGATGCCGGTGTCGTACATCGCCGGTGCGCGGAACGGGTTGCCTGCGCCGCGTTCGTGGTTGCGGATCAGCACATATTCCAGACCGCGTAGCGGGTCGCTGCCGGGGCGCCAGTCGGGTCGGCGCAGGCCGACCACGGCCATGCCGTCGTGGCGGTCGGGGCAGGGCTGGCCGTCGTCCATGCGGTCGCCGCTCCAGCCGAACGAGCGATAGCTGAAACCCTGTGGCAGCTGCAGCAGCGGCAAACCGGTGCTCTGGTCGGCGACCGGGGCGAGCGGGCCGTACCGGCTCGGGACCGGTGCAAGCTGCGTGGAAGGCGAAGTGGCGGCCTGGGCCTGGCGCGACTGCAGCGCGCTCAAGCTGCCAAGGGCGCCGGCGGCCATGACGGCAGCACTGCCCTTGAGAACCTGGCGGCGGGCGGGATCGAAAATCGGCATCGAACGACTCCTGCGTGGCTGGGTGGTCGAGCGACACTAATTGCCAGCTGTAACCACACCATGACACGCGGTGACAAATCGCCGCGGGCTGCCCGGGCTGTGACGCGGATATCATGTGGCCATGAAATGCCGACTCATCGCTACCGGCGAGCGCGCACCAAGCTGGGTGGCGCAAGGTTTTGCCGAATATCAAAAACGTCTTTCGCACTGGATGCCGCTGGAGCTGGTCGAGATCGAGCCCGGCCTGCGCGGCAAGGGCCGCGATGCGCAGCGCGCGACCGACGACGAAGGCCGTCGCGTGCTCGCGGCGCTGCCAAAAAATGCCTACGTGGTGGCGCTTGATGTCCCCGGGCGCCCGCTCAGTTCCGAACAGCTCGCCCAGCGCATGGAGCATTGGCGCGGACAGGGCCGCGACCTGGCGTTTCTCATCGGCGGGCCGGAAGGCCACGCGGCGGAGGTGCTCAAGAGCGCCAGCGAAAGCTGGTCGATCGGCCCGCTCACCCTGCCGCACATGCTGGTGCGCCTGATCGTCGCCGAGCAGCTGTATCGTGCCGCGGCGATGCTGGCCAACCATCCGTATCACCGCGCATAAGAGCGGCTAACGGAACTGGTGTGCAGAGCCATATCGATGCGGCGGCTGCGGTTGCAGGCCGCCGCATCCAGTCGCCACTTAGTTCAGCGAGAAGCTCACCGGCACCAGACCATAGGCCTGCACGGCCTGGCCGTTCTGCATCGCCGGCTGGAAGCGCCAGCTGCGCAGCACCTGGCTACGCGCGGCCAGGTCGAGCACGCGATGACCACTGCTGGTCTGCACGCTCACCTCGGCCGGACGCCCATCGGTGCCAACCAGTACGCGCAGTACCACCGTGCCTTGCTGCCCTGCACGCAGTGCAGCCGCCGGATAGCTCGGCGCGGGCGAACTCAGATACTGCAATTGCCCTGCTTCGACTGGGCCGCTGGGTGCGGTGGTTGTCGGAGCGCTGTCTGCAACAGCGTCGGAGACGGTTGCGGCAACGGCAGCCGGTGCGCTGTCGACAACGGAGGGTTCACTGACCACCGGGGTCTGTACCGGCACCGGCAGCGTCTTGGTCGGTGAATGCGTTTTCGGCGTGAACTTTACTTCGACTGGAAATACCAGCGGCGGTGGCGGCGTCGGGATGCTGACCGGCATGAGCCAACGCTCTTTTGGCGCGGTCTGCTGCGGAATGGCCCGGTGCGAGAGCGGAATCAGCAACAACCCGCCGGCCAGCAGGTGCAATGCCACGGCCGTGCTCATCGCCAGAACGCGCGAGGGGTCGATGCCAAGGGGACGGGAAGAAACCTGCGATTGCGTGCGAACCATCATCCACCTCCAGAACGGAACTGCGGAAAGGACCAGCGCGAGCCGGACGCACATCACCATCCGGTGGCGTAGGTTTACCGCGACCTCTGCGCGGGCACAAGCGATTTCGAAGCGCTGGAGGTCGGCTGGTCGATTCGCCCCGATCGCATCGATCCGCACACATTTGGCGCGCCTGACTCGTGCCGGAAACGGGGCGTTGCCATCGCAAGAGGAGGCAACAAAAATTTTGGCTTGGCCATAAAAAAAACTGCCCTCGAGGAGGGCAGTCTGCAAAGCAAACCGAACGCGGTTGCGGTCAGGTCAACGCCCCAGCTCGAACGTCACATCCAGGTTGATCGACAAGGTGCTCTCGCCGGGGGCGACCGGGGTGTCCATCTCGGCCTTTGCCGAGCGCATCGAGGCGGCCATCATCATCGGGCGGACTGCGCCGCCGCTGCGGCCTTCGGAAATGCTGACGATGCGGCGCACCTTCAGCCCCAGCGACTTGGCGTAAGTTTCGGCGCGCGCCTGGGCCTTCTTCAGTGCGGCAACGCGGGCTTCGTCGTAGACCGGCTCGGGTTGGTCGATCGAAAAGCTGGGGCCGTTGATGTCGTTGGCGCCTTGCGCGACCAGGGCGTCGAGCACCTTGCCCAGGCGGGTGATGTCGCGCACCTTGAGGCTGACCGTGTTGCTGGCTTGGTAGCCGTTGATCTTGGGCGCTTCGTTTTCCTTGTAGGTGTACTGCGGGCTCAGATTGATGCCGCTGGTCTGTACGTCTTTGTCGGCGATGCCGGCAGCTTTAACCGCGGCCATGACCTTGCTCATCTGTTCGGCGTTCTGGCGCATGGCGGCGTTGCCGTCGGCGGCCTGGGTGACCACCCCGGCAGACAGCGTGGCGATGTCCGGCACACGCTTGGCTTCGGCCTCGGCCGAGACATTGAGCAGGGTGCCGTCGCTGGGAATGGTGTAGCTGGACGCGGGTTGGGCGTGGGCAGTCATGGCGGTTCCGGCAGCGATGGACAGGGCCAGCAACAACGGCTTGAGATGGGTACGCATGAGATCTCCTTGTCTGTGTGGCGAGCGTGTTGGCAGCTCGATGAATATGTTGTGAGTCGAGCACGACAGCGCCGTCGGCAACGGTGTGTGCGTTCACCAGGCAAGCGGGCGAGTGCGGGCAACAGGTATGCTGGACGGATGCTCTATCTCGCTTCCCGTTCGCCGCGCCGACAAGAACTCCTGCAACGCCTGGATGTGCCGTTCCAGACGCTGCAACTGGATGTGCCCGAGCTGCGCGCAGCCGACGAATCGCCCGACCAGTACGTGCAGCGCGTTGCGTTGGAAAAGGCGCATGCCGGGCTGGCGCTGGTACAGGCCGCCGACCCCGACGCCATCGTGCTGGGCTCCGATACCGAGGTGGTGCTGGGCGAGCGGGTGTTCGGCAAACCGGTCGATGTGGACGATGCCGTTGCCATGCTGCGCGCGTTGTCCGGGCGCACCCACCAGGTGCTCACGGCGGTGGTTCTAGTCTGCGCACAGCGCGCGCCGGCCCAGGCATTGGTGGTGTCGGAGGTCACCTTCGACACGCTCGATGATGCGCAGATCGCCGCCTACGCCGCCTGCGGCGAGCCGATGGGCAAGGCTGGCGCCTACGCGATCCAGGGCCGCGCCGAACGCTTCATCCGCCATCTGTCCGGAAGCTATTCCGGCGTGATGGGATTGCCGCTGTACCACACCTCGCAGTTGCTCACAGCCTTCGGAGCGCATTGATGTCGGAAGAGATTTTGGTCAACGTCACCCCGCGCGAGACCCGTGTGGCGGTGATCGAGAACGGCATGCTGCAGGAACTGCACATCGAGCGCGGCTGGCGCCGGGGCGTGGTGGGCAATATCTACAAGGGCAAGGTGCAGCGGGTGATGCCGGGCATGCAGGCTGCCTTCGTCGAAGTGGGGCTGGAGCGTGCCGCGTTCCTGCACGCCAACGACGTGGTCCGTCTGGCACCGGCACCAGCCAGCGTGGTCGATACCGAAGAAACCCCGATCCCGCCGCCGCCGCCGGCCTCGGTGCCGATCGTGGAGCTGCTGCGCGACGGCCAGGAGATCGTGGTGCAGGTGGTCAAGGATCCGATCGGCACCAAGGGTGCGCGGTTGACCACGCAGATCAGCATCCCTTCGCGCTATCTGGTGCTGCTGCCGCAGTCCAAGGTGGTTGGGGTGTCGGCGCGCATTGAAGACGAGGCCGAGCGGCTGCGCCTGAAGACCATCGTCAGCGAGGTCTCGGCCCAGCATGGCGGCTTCGGCTACATCATCCGCACCAATGCCGAAGGCCAGCCGGCCGAGGCGCTGGCCGAGGACATCGCCTACCTGTTGCGGGTCTGGAACGTGGTCGAGCGCCGCGGCCGCGAAGCGCCGCCGTGCAGCATCATCTACGAAGACCTGAGCCTGCCGCTGCGCGCGGTGCGCGACCTGATCCGCCGCGACGTGGAAAAGGTCAAGGTCGATTCCAACGAGACCTTCGTGCAGCTGCAGGCGTTCGTGGCCAAGTACATGCCGGTGCTGGCCGAGCGGCTGGAGCTGTACACCGGCGACCGCCCGATCTTCGACCTGTACGGGGTTGAAGACGAGATCGGGCGCGCGCTGAACAAGCAGGTGCCGCTCAAATCCGGCGGCTATCTGGTGATCGACCAGACCGAGGCGATGACCACCATCGACGTCAATACCGGCTCGTTCGTCGGTCAGCGCAACCTCGAAGAAACCGTCTTCCGCACCAACCTGGAAGCCGCGCAGGCGGTGGCGCGGCAACTGCGCCTGCGCAACCTGGGCGGCATCATCATCATCGACTTCATCGACATGGACGATGCGGAGCACCGCCGGCAGGTGCTGCGCACCCTGGAAAAAGCGCTGGCGCGCGATCATGCCAAGACCACGGTGTATGAGTTCTCGCCGTTGGGCCTGGTGGAGATGACCCGCAAGCGCACCGTCGAAAGCCTGGAGCGCCAGCTCTCGGAAACCTGCAGCCAGTGCGGCGGGCGCGGCACCATCAAGACCGCCGAAACGGTGACCTACGAAATTTTCCGCGAGATCACCCGCGCCGTGCGCCAGTTCGATGCCGCGCGCCTGTTGGTGATCGCCTCGTCGAAAGTGGTCGCCCGCATCACCGAGGAAGAGTCCGCCGCCGTGGCCGAACTGGAAGAGTTCCTCGGCAAGAGCATCCGCTTTCAGTCCGACGACCAGTACCTGCAGGAGCAGTTCGATGTGGTGCTGCTGTGAGTCCGGGAATGGGGAATCGGGATTGGGGAATGGGTGTGGAGCAACAGCCGCTCTACGGCGCTTCGGTTATCTCTTCAGTCTGGATGCGCAATCAGACGGCTGACCGTTCGTAAGCCGGGTCCGGTGCCCTTACGATTCCCCATTCCCCATTCCCCATTCCCAGCCGTTAATGCCCACCCCGCTGCGCCGCCGTCTCCGTCTGTTTCGCCGCTATGCGATCACTGCCTGCGCGCTTGCGCTGGTGGCGGTCGCGTTGTTGGTGGGCGCGGCCAGCCAGGCGCTGCCGTTGGCCGAGGAACATCCGCAGCAGATTGCGCAGTGGCTGAGCCAGCGTGCCGGTCAGCCGATTGCGTTCGACCGGCTGCAGACCGAATGGACCCGGCGCGGTCCACTGCTGCGGCTGGATGGGCTGCGTATCGGTCCGCACGGCGAGGTGCGCGTCGGCCAGGCCGAGGTGCTGTTGGCGATGTACGCCGGGTTGCTGCCGGGCCATTCGCTGACCGAAATACGCCTGCGCGGCCTGGCGCTGACCTTGCAGCGCAGCGACGACGGTGTGTGGTCGGTCCAGGGCATGCCCAGCGGCGGAAACTCCGATCCGTTGGATGCGCTGCGCCGGCTGGGCGAGATCCAGCTGGCCGAAGCCCGACTGCACGTGGCCGCGCCCTCGATCGGCCTGGACACCACGCTGCCGCGCATCGACCTGCGCCTGCGCGTCAGCGGCTCGACGGTGAAGGTGGGCAGCCGTAGCTGGATCGATCTCACGCGCGCGCCGCTGACGGCGGTGCTGGAATTCGATCGCGACAGCGGCGACGGCAGCGCTTATGTGCAAGCCGATCCGGCCGACCTGTCCGCATGGGCGTCGTTGCTGCAGTTCGGCGGCATGCGCGTGGAGGGCGGTGGTGGGCGCTTGCAGGCCTGGGCGCAATTGCGCGCACGCCGGATCGCTGCAGTGAGCGTGGATGTCGACCTGCAGCAGCTCCGCCTGTCCGGGGCCGCGCTGCCGGACGAGACCGCGCGGCGCACGCTCACCTGGGAACGGCTGCAGGCGCGTGCGCGCTGGCAGACCATCGATGGCGGCTGGCGCGTGGACGCGCCGCTGCTGCGCCTGGGCCCGGCAGCGCAACTGCAGCACCTGGACGGGCTGAGCATTGCCGGCGGGCGCCGCTATGCGGTGGTGGGCAAGCATGTGGATGTCTCGGGCCTGATTGCAGCTGCCGCCTTGAGCGAGCAGTTGTCGCCCGCCTTGCGGCGTTGGCTGAGCCTGTCCAAACCGCAGCTGCGCGTGGCCGACCTGCAGGTCGCCGGCGAGCGAGGCGGCGACCTGCGCGCGCGGGGCCAGATCGAAGCGTTGGGGTTTCTGCCGGTGGGCAATGCGCCTGGCATCAGTGGCCTGCGCGGCACCTTCGATGGCGATGCGCAGGGCGTCGAGCTGGATCCCGCGCCCGACGCCACGCTGCGTTTCGATTGGCCGACCGGCTTCGGCGTGGTGCACGAGATCCAGCTGGCCGGCAAGATCGTCGGTTGGCGCGAAGGCGCGGGCTGGCAGGTCGCCACTCCGGCGTTGCGCGTGCAGGGCAAGGATTACGGCGCCAACGTGCGTGGCGGGCTGTGGTTCCAGGGCGATGGCAGCCGCCCGCGCATGCAGCTGGCGGCCCAACTGGACGATGTGGCGCTGCCGGTGGCGCGCAAGTTCTGGATCCGCTCCAAGATGAGCGAGGCCGCCATCGACTGGCTCGACATGGCCGTGGCCGGCGGCACCGTCACCGGCGGCACTGGCCTGGTCAGCGGCGATCTGGACGATTGGCCGTTCGACAACAACGACGGGCGCTTCGAAGCGTTCGGGCAGATCCGCGATGGCGTGATCCGCTTCCAGCCGGACTGGCCGGCGATGGAGCAGGTCCAGGCCAACCTGAGCTTCATCGGCAACGGCTTCTCGCTGCAAGGGCAGGGTGATCTGGCCGGTACCCCGGTCGCGCAGCTGGAAGCGGGTATTCCCAGCTTTGCCACCTCCGAACTGTACGTGCGCGCATCCACGCAGGCCGATGCGGCGCAACTGCTCGGCATGTTGCGCAAGAGTCCGCTGGAGCGACGCTATGGCGACACCTTGCGCAATCTCACCGTGTCCGGGCCGGCCGCCGTGACCTTCGACCTGCTGCGCCCCTTGCGGACGCATGGTGCCGGTGGCCATCTGCAGGGCACGGTGGCCCTGCAGGGCGCCAAGCTGGCCGACGCGCGTTGGGACCTGGCCTTCGACCAGGTCAGCGGGCAGGCCGAGTATCGCGACACCGGCTTTGCCGCCGAGCGGCTGAGCGTGCAGCACGAAGGCCGCAGCGGCGAATTGTCGTTGCGCGCCGGCGGGTTGGTGCAGGACCCCAGGCAAGCTTTCGAAGCACGTCTGGGCGCCACCCTAGATGCCTTGGAACTGTTCGACCGTGCACCCCAGATGGAATGGCTGCGCCCGTACGTGCATGGCAGTGCGCCATGGCAGGTGGGCGTGGATGTGCCACTGCCGCCGCCGGGGCAGACCGATGCGAACGCGGTGCTGACGCTGCGCTCCAATCTGGTCGGCACCACGCTGGATCTGCCCGCGCCGTTGGACAAGGCAGCCAGCGAGCCATTGGACACCCGGGTCAGGGTCGCGCTGCCGCTCGGCGATGGCGACATCGATGTGGGGTTCGGCAAGCTGGTGGCGCTCAAGGCCAGCAGCCATGGCGCGCAGACCGGCGTGCGTGTGGTGATGGGCACCGATACCGTCACCGAACGGCCACCCGCCAACGGGCTGGTGGTCACCGGCCGCGCCGCCTCGCTGGATGCGATCGACTGGATCAGCCTGGCGCGCGGCAGCAGCGGCGACGCCGACATGCCACCGTTGCCCGGCCAGCCGGCCGTGCCCGCCAAAGACCCGATGCCGTTGCAGCAGGTGGATGTGCAGGCAGACCGGTTGCTGATGATCGGTGGGGTGTTCCCGCAGACGCGTCTGCGGCTGCGCCCCACCCGCGACACAGTGGCGGTGACGCTGGACGGCCCCTCGCTGGCCGGCCAGCTCACCGTGCCCAATGCCGACGGCGCAACGGTGCAGGGCACGTTGAAGACCGTGCACTGGCAGCCGGTGGAGGCGCCTGCCGAGCCGGCCGCGCCCGAGCCCGGCGATCCGTTGGCAGGCGCGTTGCCGGAGCCCGCGCGTCGTGCCGTGGCCGAATTCGACCCGGTGTCGATTCCGCCACTGGCGCTGGATATCGACGACCTGCAGATCGGCAAGATGACCTTCGGCGCGGCCACCTTGCGCAGCAGCCGGCTCACCGATGGCATGCAGGTGGATCAGCTGCAACTGCGCTCGGACGATCAGAACATCGGCCTCACCGGGGCCTGGCGCGGCAAGGGCGAGGCAGCCAGCACGCGGTTGTCGGCGCGCGTGGACAGCCGCAACCTGGGCAATCTGCTGCAGAACCTCACCCTGGGCGGCCAATTGCGCGGCGGCGAAGGGCAACTGGAGCTCAATGCCGGCTGGCAGGGCTCACCAACCGGTTTCGCGCTCGGCTCGCTGGACGGCAACCTCAAGGTCGATGTGCGCAATGGCCAATTGCTGGAAGTGGACCCGGGCGCCGGCCGCGTGCTCGGTCTGCTGAGCGTGGCGCAGCTGCCACGCCGGTTGATGTTCGACTTCCGCGATTTCTTCTCCAAGGGGCTGGCCTTCAACAAGCTGGCCGGCGAGGTGCGCTTCGGCGAGGGCTTCGCGCGGACCGATGCCATCCGCATCGAAGGCCCGGCTGCCGACATCGCGATCCGAGGCCAGACCGACCTGCGCGCGCAGACCTTCGACCAGACCGTGGACGTGAACCCCAAGGCCGGCAACCTGCTAACCGTGGTCGGCGCAGTGGCCGGCGGCCCGGTGGGTGCCGCCGTCGGCGCAGCGGCCAACGCGGTGCTCGGCAAACCGCTGGGTGCGATCGGTGCCAAGACCTATCACGTCACCGGGCCATGGAAAGACCCGCAGGTGGACGTGGTGGAGCGCGAGGCGCGCGAGCGGGCGCCGAGCAAACCGGCCGCCCCCTCCGGCAGGTCCGGCAAGCCAGATCCGACGCAGCGCTGACGGACTCCGTCGGCCTCACTCCGCGGGCGCGTCCTCGCTGCCGGCACGGGTAAACATCGGCAGGCGCAGCCGCGACCGGTGCCCCGGCACCGGCGGCTGCCCGGGTGCGGCCACACCAAGAAAATAGCCACGCTGCCATTTTTCGCGTGCCGCCGCCGATTGCGCATCGGGCAGTTCGTCCAGGAAGCGCGTGCGGCTGGATGTCCAGTCGGCGTGTTGCTGCGCCAGCTGCGGCGCTTTGGAAAGCGGCTTCCACTGCGGCTGCACCTGCTCGATCAACTGCCGCTGCAGCGGGAACAGATGACAGAACGGTTCGCCCGCCTCGAAGCGCACCCGCCCGGGCCGGGTGAAGCGCCAGTTCATGGTGAAGGTGTGCGGGCTCCAGTCGGTTTCCACCATGCCGCTCAGCGCGCCGATGCCGTCCTTGGGCCGGTTCAATGGACCGGTGACGAACAGGTCGATGCCGGTGTCGGTGCGGAACAGGCACGGTACGTGGAAGGTCAGCACGCCATAGCCGAAGTGGCTGATCGCCGGTGCCTGCGTGTTGGCATCGGCGCTGATGCTAATCGCCGCCAGTGCGTCGCTGCCGTCCCAACTGGCCTCGAAACCGGACTGGCACAGCAGCTCCCAGCCATGCGCATTGGCGATCGCCAGCGGCAGGCAGCGGTAGGCGTAGCGCTGGTCGGTGGCATCCATCCACGCGCGCTCGTGCGGGGCAGGGCGGATGTCCAGCGTATGGCCATCCAGGACGTAGGCGATGAGCTTCATGCGCGGGCGATCGGTGAAGAACTGGCCAGCGATGATAGCCGTGCGCATGTTCAGCCGAACGACTTGTCTCCCCGGCGCGCGGGCCCCATCCTGACCACATGACCGATAACGCTCTCACTCTGGCCGAAACCCGGCTGCTGCTTCCTTCCGGCCTGGACGCCGGCCATCTCGACCGCACCTTCGGCGCCCTGCTGGGCCCGGGCATCGACTTCGGCGATCTGTATTTCCAGCATTCGCGGCGCGAGAGCTGGAGCGTGGAAGACGGCATCGTCAAGGACGGCGCGCATTCCATCGAACAAGGCGTGGGCGTGCGCGCAATCGCCGGCGAAAAAACCGGCTTCGCCTATTCCGACGACATCCACCGCGATGCGCTGCTGGAAGCGGCACAGTCCGCGCGCGCGATCTCGCGCGAGGGCGGGGCGCAATCCACCCGCGCGCTGGTACGCGGCAATGGCCGTGCGCTGTACCCGGCCACCGATCCCATCGACGACATGGACAGCGCCACCAAGGTGGACCTGCTGCGCCGGATCGACCAGTTCCTGCGCGCTGCCGACCCGCGCGTCAAGCAGGTGATGGTGAGCCTGTCCGGCGGCGTGGACACGGTGCTGATCGCCCGCAGCGACGGCGTGCTGGCAGCAGACGTGCGGCCGCTGGTGCGCTTGAACGTGCAGGTGATCGTCGAACAGGGCGGCCGGCGCGAATCCGGTTATTCCGGCGGCGGCGGCCGCTATGGCTATGCCGAACTGTTCGCCGACGGCCGCCCGGAAGGGTTTGCGCGCGAAGCGCTGCGCCAGGCGCTGGTGAATCTGGACGCGATCCCGGCGCCGGCCGGGGTGATGCCGGTGGTGCTCGGCCCGGGCTGGCCCGGCGTGCTGTTGCACGAGGCGGTGGGGCACGGCCTGGAAGGCGACTTCAACCGCAAGGGCACCAGCGTCTACGCCGGCCGCATCGGCGAGCGCGTGGCCTCGCCGGGCGTGACCATCGTCGATGACGGCACCCTGGACGGGCGCCGCGGCTCGCTCAATATCGACGACGAAGGCACGCCCAGCCAGTGCACCACGCTGATCGAAGACGGCGTGCTGGTGGGCTACATGCAGGACAGCCACAACGCGCGCCTGATGGGCGTGGCGCCCACCGGCAACGGCCGCCGCGAATCGTTCGCGCACCTGACCATGCCGCGCATGACCAACACCTACATGCGCGCCGGCCAGCACGATCCGGAAGAGATGATCCGCTCGGTCAAGAAGGGCATCTACGCGGTGAACTTCGGTGGCGGCCAGGTCGACATCACCAGCGGCAAATACGTATTTTCGGCCACCGAGGCCTACCTGATCGAAGACGGCAAGGTCACCGCACCGGTCAAGGGCGCCACCCTGATCGGCAACGGCCCGGAAACCATGCAGAAGGTGCGCATGATCGGCAACGACCTGGCGCTGGACGAAGGCGTGGGCGTGTGCGGCAAGGACGGGCAGAGCGTGCCGGTCGGCGTCGGCCAGCCGTCGCTGCTGATCGACGGCATCACGGTCGGCGGAACGCAGGCCTGAGATGCGGGGAATCGGGAATCGGGATTTGGGAATCGTAGCGGCAGGAGCGCAAAGCAGTGCGTCAGGCCTTTGCGATGCACTGGTCCCGATGCGCTTGCGGCATCGGGATTTGGAGGTCGTCGCAGCGGCAGTCCGTTGCCGTGTGTCTGGCGCTTACGGCGCGTCGACCTCGATGCGTCGCAGCAGGAATTGGCGGTGGAAGTCGGGCCGGTCTGCGATCACTGCCGGGCGACTGCGCCGCCGCTTCCGTGAATCCTTACTCGTCGCCTTCCGCCGCCGACTCGTCGTCTTCCAATCCCGAATCCCCACGCTCCAATCCCTGCTCTTGAGACAGCTCCCGCAGCACCTGGAACAGCTCGCGGTAGGCGCGCGGGGGCTTGTTCTTGGCACGTTCGTGGATCGCGTTGCGCACCAGTTGACGCAGTTGCTGGCGATCGGCGGCCGGGTAGGCTTCCAGCAGTTCGGCCAGCGCCACGTCGCCTTCGGCCAGCAGGCGTTCGCGCCAGCGTTCGACCCGGTGGATCGCCGCCACTTCGCGGCGCGCGGTATCGCTGTTGGCGTCCAGCGCATCGCGGATCGCGGCCAGGGTCTGCTCGTCCTCGCGGCGCATGTGCTTGGCCAGAAACGCCAGCTGCCGCTTGTGCGCAATATGCGAGGTGATGCGCTTGCTCTCTTCGATATGCGGGATCAGCGATTCGGGCACCGGCAACTTGGCCAGCTGCGCCGGGGTCAGCGCCACCAGCTTTTCGCCCAGGTCGAAAATCTCCAGCGCCTCGCGCCGCTGCTGGCTGCGGCTGGCGCCACGAAATTCACCGGTCTCTTCATCGCGTCCGCGCATTGCCACCACATCCCGAAACTTGGTTGATAAACATCTGCGGCCTCGAACGGCCGGGCGTCGGCGGAACAACTCCGCACCGAATTCAAACATTCCGGTCATGGATGGCCGGGCTTTCGCGGACGGATCCGCGTTTCCAAGGATAAAGCATTGAACGCACTCTCCTCCGAAATCCGCGTCACCGACGACAGCCTGCAGCGCCTGGATGCGCTCACCGACATCTCCCAGCGCCTGCTCGAGCGCGCGCGCGCCGCCGGCGCCACGCAGGCCGAAGTCAGCTGCAGCGAAGAGCGCGGCCTGGACGTCAATGTGCGGCTGGGCGCTGTAGAGACGGTCGAATCCACGCGCGATCGTGGCATTGCGGTCACGGTCTACTTCGGCAAGCGCAAGGGCAGTGCCAGCACTGCCGACCTGCAGGATTCAAGCCTGGAATCTACCGTGGCGCAGGCCTGCGCGATCGCCCGCTTCACCGAAGACGACGTGGCCGCCGGCCTGGCCGACCCGGAGTTGATGGCGCGCGAGTTCCCCGAGCTGGACAGCTGGCATCCGTGGGCGCTGGACGCCGATACCGCCGTGGATCTGGCGCTGGCCTGCGAAACCGCCGGCCGCGACGCCGACGCGCGCATCACTAATTCCGATGGCGCCTCGGCCAGCACCGGTCTCAGCCTGTCGGTGTACGCCAATTCGCACGGGTTCATCGGTCGCGAGCGCGGTACCCACCACTCGATCAGCTGCGCGCTGATTGCCGGGCAGGGCGATGGCATGCAGCGCGACGGCTGGTACAGCAGTGCACTGGCACGCGAAGACCTGGAAGCGCCCGACGCCATCGGCCGCCATGCCGCCGCGCGTACCGTGGCGCGCTTGCAGCCGCGTTCGCTGCCCACCGGTCAGTTGCCGGTGCTGTTCGCTCCGGAAGTGGCGCGCTCGCTGGTCGGCCACCTGCTCGGCGCGGTGTCCGGCGGCGCGCTGTATCGCCGTGCCAGCTTCCTGCTCGACAGCGTCGGCAGCACGTTGTTCCCGGACTGGTTCAACATCGAAGAGCTGCCGCACCTGCGCCGCGGTTTGCGCTCGGCCGCCTTCGACGGCGAAGGCGTGGCGACGCGGCGTTCGGCGCTGATCACCGACGGCGTGCTGCAGCGCTATGTGCTGGGCAGCTATTCGGCGCGCAAGCTGGGCCTGCAGACCACCGCCAATGCCGGTGGCGTCCACAACCTGCAGGTCACCGCCAATGCGGGCGATCTGGCGTCGATGATTGCCGGCATGTCGCGCGGCCTGCTGGTCACCGAATTGATGGGCAACGGCGTCAATCCCGTCACCGGCGACTATTCGCGCGGGGCCGGCGGCTTCTGGATCGAAAACGGCGTGATTGCCTACCCGGTCGATGGCCTGACCATCGCCGGCAATCTGCGCGACATGTTCGCCGGCATCGAAGCGGTGGGCAGCGATGTCGACCCGCGCTCGCACGTCAAGATCGGCTCGGTGCTGATCACCCGCATGACGGTGGCAGGCGACAGCTGAGCGGCACCGCTGTGCCGGCTTCGCCGGTTTCCGGGCGGCTTGTCGTGTAGGCGCACGCCTCACGAGCCGCCGCTCGCACCTGACGATGCATCTGCGTAACGCCGAAGCGGGCAGGTCACGGTCACCGCCGCTGTCTCCGATGCGATATGCGCAATGGGGTATGGATCTTGCGGCCGCGCGCGCGACGTGCGAGCGCTACCTGCGCACCTTGCGACGCGCGTGAATAAGCCCTCTGCGTCTTGTGGGCGGCACCCGCTCGCACTAAGGCAGGGTGGTCTTTTTCGCCATGGCGCGGCCGATTGCAGCCATGGCCGGGCCGCGCACCCATGTCTTTCCGCACTGGTGGCTGGCTGAATCGTTGCTATAGTCCGCCGCACCACAACCATGCACGGGGAGACATGATGAGCGAATTCGAATCGCACGCCGCACCGCCACCGCCACCGGTCGGCACCAGTCCGTCGGAGGAGCGTACGCTCGCGCTGGCCGCGCATCTGCTCGGCATCGTGACCTCGTTCGTCGGTGCGTTGGTAATCTGGTTGATCAGCAAGGACGCCAGCCCGTCCAAGCCGTTCGCGACCGATCAAGCTAAGGAAGCGCTGAATTTCCAGATCACCGTGCTCATTGCCACCGTGGCAGCGATCATTCTGACCATTGTCTCGTTCGGCATCCTGTTCTTCTTGCCGACGCTGGTGTGGATTGCCAACCTGGTGCTGTGCATCCTGGCCGCAGTCAAGGCCAACAACGGCGAGCATTACCGTTACCCGTTCGCGCTGCGCCTGATCAAGTAATCGGCGCGGTGGAAACAACAAAGGCCCGGCAGCGATGCCGGGCCTTTGTCGTATCAGGCGATGGAGCGATCAGTTCTGCGCCGGGGTGTTTTCGGCGAAGTACTCATGGCTATCGGCGTTGGTGATGGCCTGCGCCGGGTTGCTGATCGCCAGGCTGCGCGCGCCGGACTGGCCATAGACGCGGTCCTGGGTGCCGGCGACGACCGTGAAGTGACTCATCTCGTGTACCAGCGTGCCGGCCTTGGAGTCGGTGCCGGTGGTCGATGCACTCCAGAACGCATTGCAGACATAGATTTCGTAAGGCGCGTTGGCATAGACGTACGCGAAGGCACTGTCGGTGCAACCGCAATTGATGGTAATCTGGCCGTTGTTCTGGTCCAGCGCATTGTCGATGTTGACGAAGTTCGAGCTGACCCGGCTGTAGCGCGAGGCGTTATAGGCACCAAACCAGGTGGTGTAGCGCGCGCCGGTGCTGCCGGCATTGAGGTAGTTGCGCGCGTTCTGCGAGTAGTTGCGCGCGGCAGTGACGGCACTGGCGATCTGGCTGGTGCGGGTGGTGCTGCAGTTGAGGTAATTGATGCCGTTGACCACGGCGGTCGGGCCGACTGCGAGCTGGCGCTGTACGCCACGGTTGACGCCGTCCAGCCACACGGTGAGCGGGGTGCTGGTGGCCACGGCCGGCTCGCCGCTGGCGGCTTTCATCAGGCTGCCGTCGGAAAAGGAGGCGTACTGCAGCGCCGAGCGCACCTGGATGGTGTAGTTGCCGCTGGTGGACAGATCGTAGGCGCCGGCCAGATCGACCTCGCCCTTCACGCTCTGGCCTGGCTGCAGGATGGTGAAATCGGCGGCCTTGGGCAGGCCGCGCTTGACCAGGCGCCCGGTGTAGTCCACCGGCTTGCCGTCACGGCTCACTTCCAGAATGCCGTTATCCAGCGACTTCAGCGGCAGCTGGTACGTCGGCACGCGTGCGGTCTGGCTGCCGTTATTGGTGACGGTGACGGCGATCTTGCCCTGATGACGCCCAGCCTGGTCGGCCACTGGCGACAGTTCGATGGTCAACGGAAGCGGACCGCGCACGGACTGCGCCTGGGCCGATCCGAGGACGCCAACAACGGCCAGCGTGCCTGCTGCAAACGATGCGAGAAAAACGTTCTTCACCAGTGACTCTCCGTGTGATCGGGGGATGTCCGCGGATGCGGGCAAGCCAAACCTAGGCAGGACGAGCGGACGCGACAAGTTATTCAATTGCGAATATTTTTGTTCGTAGCGAACTTATGAACACCGCCGAAATAGCACGGATGTCGACAATTCAGCTTTAAAATGTGCGATCGGTCATGTGCTGCAACTCCGAATGTGTCAACGCACGACACAAATGCAGCCAGGAAAAGTTGCAATGTGTGACCGAGTTCGCTGCTTGCACGCCTCCGGTGCAGACGTTGACCGTGCGCTGGCGCACGGAGTGCGCAAATCGCGTCCGGCGCGTCCGCTTTATGTCGCAAATCGTCCAGATGTAGCTGCGCGAGCCACCAGCGCGCCATTGCGGCACGCGGGAAACTTCAGATCGATTCGGGCATCGGCCGTTCCCGCTCGCTGCGGTGTAGCGGCGTTGGCAACTGCGCCTAGTGCGCGCGGTTCACCGCAAACCGGCCCAAGGTGGCCAACGTCTCGCCTGGTTGCCCATAGGGCTGCAGGACGTCGTGCATGCGCGCGGCCAGCTCGGCCAGCTTCGCCTTGGCGCCATCCATCCCCAGCAGGGCGGGGTAGGTGGATTTGGCTTGCGCCGCGTCCTTGCCGGCGGTCTTGCCCAGCTGCGCCGAGCTCGATTCCACATCCAGGATGTCGTCGCGTACCTGGAAGGCCAGGCCCAAGGCGTCGGCAAATTCGTCCAGACGCTGCTGGTCGGCCGCCGCGGCGCATCCGGTGAGTGCGCCCATCCGGACCGCCGCACGGATCAATGCGCCGGTCTTGAGCGCATGCATACGTTGCAGATCCTGCAGCGACTGCAGTTGCCCGGTCGCGTCGATATCCAGCGCCTGGCCGCCGCACATGCCGGCCGCGCCCGCAGCAGTGGCCAGGCTCTGCATCCAGCTGACGCGCAGTTCGGCGCTTGCAGAGGCAGTGGCGAGTAATTCGAACGCGCGCGTCTGCAAGGCGTCGCCGGCCAGAATCGCGGTGGCCTCATCGAAGGCGATATGCACGGTAGGCTGGCCGCGCCGCAGCGCGTCGTCGTCCATCGCCGGCAAGTCGTCGTGCACCAGCGAATAGGCGTGAATCAGCTCTACCGCCACCGCGGGCGTGTCGAGCTGATCCTCAGCAGCGCCGAACAAAGCGCCGCTTGCGTAGACCAGCAGCGGACGCATGCGCTTGCCCCCGCCCAGCACGGCATGGCGCATCGCTGCATGCAGGCGCTGCGGTGCATGCGTGGCGCGCGGCAGGCCGGCCTCCAGGCTGCGTTCGGTGCGGGCGATCCAGTGGTCGAACAGCGCCGAACTCACCTCAGCCGTCCAGCGACGGCGGTTCGAAGGCTTCGGCAAGCTCGGGGCGGGCGGGGTCGGTCAACAAGCGCACGCGCAGTTCGGCCTGTTCCAGCGCCTGCTGGCAATCACGGTACAACCCGATGCCGCGCTCGTAGGCCGTGAGCGATTGCTCCAGGCTCAGATCGCCGACTTCCATCTTCTGCACCAGTTGCTCGAGTTCTTCCAGCGACTGTTCGAAGCGGGCAACCGGGGACGTTTCGTTCAAAGACTTCTTGGCCATCGCTAAAGTGTGCGGCGCGCGCGCAGGCGGGTCAATTCGCGTCGGCAGCCGCGCGCCATTGCAGCGCGGCGGCATTGGTCTGCAACCATGCGTCCAAGGTGGCGGAAATGATGCAGTCGCCGGCGGCGAGCACCTGCGTGCCGTCCCACAGGATCGGCAGGCGCCCGCGCTCCCACGGCGGTAGATCCAGCGCCTGCAGCAGGTGTTTGAGTTGGTGCGAGTGCGTGCGCTGCGGCAGCACGATGCGCTCGCCGCCCCGGCGTGCGCGCACCAGCAGCGGTTGCGCAAAGCGCAGCCCGGGTGCGCCGAGCAACCGCAACTGCGCACCGTCGGGCAGGTGCAGGGGCGCTGCGCCGTCCCACTGCGCGTGCCAGTCCGACGGCCAGGCCGCAGCGTGGCGATGCAGAAACAGGTACTGGCGCCAGCGGCGTACTTCTACCTGTTGCCAGGCAAAGCAGGCCTGCCGATCTGCAGCGTGATTGTCGATTTCCCGTTCCAGCGCGGCCACGCCTTGCGCAGGCAGCGGCGGCGCGTGCGCCGCACTCACCCAGGCGCGCAACAGCCGTGCCCTTCGTTCCACCGGTTGCGCGCGCAATGCCTGCAGATCCAGCGCGCCGCTTGCGGTCCGCACGCTCGGCAACAACGCCATGTCCTGCTGCAGCAGTAATGCGCTGGCATCGGCGCTCAGTTGCGCACTGCGCGCCAACGCGTCGGGTGCTTGCGGCCAGCGTTGCTGCAGCAACGGCACGACCTGGCTGCGCAGGAAGTTGCGGTCATGGCGTGGGTCGGCATTGCTGGGATCTTCGATCCAGCGCAACCCTTGCGCATGCGCGTAGGCGAGCAGATCGGCGCGGGCGTGCGCCAGCATCGGGCGCCACAGCGTGCCGCTGGCGAATGGGCGCTGCGGCCGCATCGCCGCCAGGCCTTCGGGGCCGGAAGCGCGCAGCGCACGCAGCAGGAAGGTTTCCGCCTGGTCGTCGCGATGGTGCGCCAGCGCCAGCCATTCGCCAGCAGTGAGCGCCTGCGCGAACGCCGCATGGCGCGCGTGGCGTGCTGCCGCTTCCAACCCAAGACCGCTGTCGCGTGCCACCTGCACCCGCACGATCTGCAACGGCACCTGCAGCGTGTCGCAGGTGCGTTGGCAATGCGCGGCCCAGGCATCGGCATCGGCATGCAGCCCATGATGCACATGCAGCGCGCGAAATCCTGCGTGCCGATAGCGTGGCGTCGCCGCCAGCAGATGCAGCAGCACGCTGGAATCCATCCCGCCGCTATAGGCCAGCAGCACCGGGCCGGGCGGGGTGGCTGGCAACAGGAGCGGGGTGCCGGTCAGCATAGGCGCAATCTCGCAGCGGCTCCTGCGCGCTCGGCGAGCAGATGCCATCCCTGCTGCGTGATTGCGTGTCGGCCGCCTGCCCGGGGTGTTCTCTGCCTGGGACCCATCGACGATTCCGTCGTTCCCGGCGCCCCGTAGCGCGAACAACCGTGCGCAGCTGCAGTCTGGGCTGCAACGTGCTGCCGTGCGCGGTCACCGCATCGTTCCGCTACGGCCCATCCGAGCACCACACCAACGGCTGGGGACTGCGGCTGTTCGCAGGCGCGATTGCACATGGCGGTGGCGACGCCAGGCGGGCAGGTCGAGCGGCGATGCGGCAACCGCATCACGCGCCAGCTCGCCCGCCATCGCCGCAGCGCCGCCCGCGCATCAGCGCTTGACCGCAGCCTCGAAGGTGGCCGGCCTGGGCAATTCCACCGGCACGCCGGCGGCATCGCAGGTGCCTGCCTTGCACAGGCGCTCGCGCAAGCGCGGGGTGGCCTGGACGATGACGTGGTAGATCACGTTCTCTTCCAGCGTGCCGCGGAATGCCGCGCTGCCGGGGCCGGTGGCCCAGATGCCGACATCTTCGCCGCCGTGGCTTTCGGATTTGGTCGGCACCAGCGCTTCCTGCATGTAGCTGGGGGCCTCGGTGTCGACGTGGGTCAGGTCCGGGCGGCCGGCAGCCGGCTCGCTGCTGCTGGGTTCGTGCGGATATTTCTTGGGGCCGGCCGGCTGCGCATTGCTGGCACCGGTGTAGCCGGGACCGTTGGCGTAGCTGAGCGTGGTGTATGGCTGGCCGGCCAGGTCGGTTGCCAGCTGGCTGCGGTCGCCTTCTTCGCCGCCGGTGCCGCGCACCTTGCCCAGGATCGGGTTGCCGCGCACCGGGTAGCCGACGAAGTTGAGCGTGTGCGAATGGTCGGCGGTGACGATGATCAGCGTGTCCGCTGGCGCAGTCTGCACGGCAGCGCGCACGGCATCGGACAACGACACGGTTTCGTCGAGTGCGCGGTAGGCGTTGCCGGCGTGGTTGGCGTGATCGATACGGCCGCCTTCGACCATCAGGACGAAGCCATTCGGGTCGCGCGACAGCGACTGGATCGCGGTGCGGGTCATCTCGGTCAGGCTGGGCTCGCCCTGCGGGGTGCGGTTGCGGTCGTGGTCGAACTGCATGTGGTCCGGCTCGAACAAGCCCAGCAGCGCCGGTGCACCGGACGCTGCCTGCAACTGCTGCTCGTTCCAGACATAAGCGCCCTGCGGGTGCGCCTGTTTCCATTCGGCCACCAGATCGCGGCCGTCCAGGCGCAGGCCCACCTTGTCGTCGTATTCCGGGTCGCGCTCCTGCACGCTCTGGAACTGGCTGCGTCCTCCGCCCAGCACCACTTGCGGGCCTCGGCCGTAGCGGGCGGTGGAGAGCAATTGCTGGGCGATGTCCTGGCAGCCGGCAGCACGCGCCGATTCGGGAAGGTCGGTGTCGTTTTCCCAGTTGCGGTCCGGCGAATGCGCATAGGTTGCCGCCGGCGTGGCGTGGGTCAGGCGCGTGGTGGTGACGATGCCGGTGGCCATGCCGGCGCTGTCGGCCAGCTGCAGCCAGCTCAGCAGGCCCTTGTTCAAGCTGTCGGCACAGTCGCTGCGGTTGCCGCTGCTGACCCCGATCGCGCCCATGTGCGACTTCACGCCGGTGGTGATCGCAGTCATGGTGCCGGCCGAATCCGGCGTCTGCGAGTCGGTGTTGTAGGTCTTGCTGAAAGCGGTGGCGGGGAATTGTTCCCACGACAACAGGTTTTCTTCGCCCGGCCCGCCCTTGCGCTGGCCGTCCAGGATGCGGGCGGCGGCGACCGTGGTCAGGCTCATGCCATCGCCCAGGAACAGGATCACGTTGCGCGCCTTGCCGGCCATGGCGCCGTTGCCGGCGGCACGGGCGGCGCCCGAGCGGTACCACCACTGCGGGGTTTCGCCCGCCGGGTGCGCCACCGGCGGTACCTCCACGCGGACCGACGCGGGTGCGGAGGTGCTGCTGCCGGTCGTGGAGGCGCAGGCGGCGACGCACAGCGTGGTCAGGGCGGCGAGGGTAGGCAGGCGGTAACGCATCGGCATCGAACTCGTGGCTGAATCAATCCCCATTATGCCGCGCTGGGTGGTGTCACACCGATGACACAGCGCTGTTCCAGCGGTGGTCTCGCGGGCAGGGCAGCCCTGGGCTATGGTGCATGCACTTTCCCCCCGGAAGATTCGACGACATGAAACTGGTTGCGGCGTGGTTGCGCATTCCGTTCTGGCAACGCGTGGTGGCCGGCTTCGTCCTCGGCGCGCTGGTCGGCTGGGCCATGGGCCCGGCGGCCGATGTGTGGTTCGGTCCCCTGGGTGACCTGTACGTCACGCTGATCAAGATGATCGCCATCCCGCTGGTGTTCTTCGCGGTGATCAATGCGATCTCGTCCTTGCACGGGCAAAAGTCGGTTGCCGCACTCGGTGGACGCACGTTTTTATGGTTTGTCATCACCGCAGCATTGGCGGTGGGCGTGGGCCTGGCGGTCGGCACGATCATGCAGCCGGGCGCCGGCCATTTCAGTCTGAGCGTGGATTCGGCCTGGAAGCCGCGCGATGTGCCAAGCCCGGTCCAGGTGCTGCTGGATGTGGTGCCGTCCAATCCGTTCTACGCACTGACCGGCATCGGCACCAAGACCAACGCGGCCGGCGAAACGGTGCTGGCGGCGGGGCGTGGCTCGATCCTGCCGGTGATCTTCTTCGCCGCGTTGCTGGGCTTTGCGATGGTCAAGCTCGGCGAGCGTGTGGCCGAGGCGCGCAAGCTCACCGGGCAGATGAGCGACATCATGATCCAGGTGACGCGCTTCGTGCTGGAAATGACTCCGCTCGGCACCTTTGGCCTGATCGCTGGCCTGGTCGGCAGCTACGGCTTTTCGAAACTGCTGCCGTTCGGCAATTTCGTCCTGGCGCTGTATGTGGCCTGCGCGATCCACGTTGTGGTGGTCTACAGCAGCCTGTTGCTCGCACATGGGCTCAACCCGTGGAAGTTTTTCCGCGGTGCCGCGCCTGGCATGCAGGTGGCGTTCGTCAGTTCGTCGAGCTTTGCGGCAATGCCGGTGGCAATGCGTTCGATCACGCATAACCTGGGGGTCAGCAAGGATTACGCCGCATTCGCGGTACCGCTGGGCGCCAGCATCAAGATGGATGGCTGCGGCGCGATCTTTCCGGCGTTGTGCGCGGTGTTCATCGCGCAATACACCGGCGTGCCGCTGACCGCCAACCAGTATTTCGTGGTGCTGATCGCCTCGGTGCTCGGCAGCTTCGGCACGGCCGGTGTACCGGGCACGGCCGTCATCATGGCGACGGTGGTGCTGAGTGCGGCCAATCTGCCGCTGGAAGTGATCGGCTACCTGTATGCGATCGACCGCATCCTGGACATGATGCGCACCATGACCAATGTCACCGGGCAGATGCTGGTGCCGGTGCTGGTGGCCAAGGAAACCGGACTGCTCGACAAGCGCATCTACGACTCCGCCTCCACCAATGTGGGACTGGAAGAACCGCCGGCCGACAGCGCCAGACCACTGCGCTGAGGCGGCTTGATGCGTGCCGAATCTCCACTCCTGCGCGAACGGCTGCAGCAGCTGCCCGAGCTGCAGCGCATGGATGGCGTGTTCGTGCAGCGCGGCTTGGCCGACGACCCCTTCGAGACGCGCTATCTGGAGATCCGGCGCAAGGAAGGCCGGCTGTACACCGATGCGCAGGTGCGCAGCCTGCCGCGTCCGGGCGGAAAACTGGGGGCAACGCTGGAATGGCGCGTGCGCGCGCTGTCGAGCAGTTTGCTGGTGCAGCACCTGGGCACGCATGCCGGCGAGGGCGCCATCCTCGAACTCGGTTGCGGCAATGGCTGGCTATCGCACTTGCTGGCGCAGTCGCTGCAACGCGAGGTCTGCGGCATCGACGTCAATCGCACCGAGCTCACCCAGGCCGCACGCGTATTCGGCCATGCGGCGCGCCTGAGTTTCATCGCTGGCGACATCCAGACCGTGGCACTACCGCGCGACGTATTCGACATCATCGTGCTACCCGCCTGCGTGCAATATTTTGCTGATCCTGGCGCGTTGATCGAGCGTTTGCTCGCGCATCTGCGCGAGGATGGCGAGCTGCATATTCTCGATAGCCCGCTCTACGCCACGCCGCAACGCGGCCAGGAGAGTGCCGCACGCAGCCTGCGCTACTTCACCGAGCTGGGCGTCCCGGAGCTGGCCGCGCATTACCACCAGCATACCTACGCGACGTTCGAGCGCTTTGCGGTGCAGTGGTTGTTCGACCCGCGTTGTTGGAGTGCCTGTGCGCGAAAGGCGCTCAGCGTGTCGCAGCCACATTTCCCATGGCTGTGTCTGCGCAAGCGGGACAACCCTGGGGTGCTTGGCGGTTGAGTGTGCTTGTGGGTGTTGTCTGATGACGCCGGGCAGTGTGCGTCGGGCGATCTGGCGATGACGCTGCTCACGCTCGCATGTGAATTTCAAGGCATCCGGCACTCGCTGATGGACAGCAATGGCAACGAGGGGTGTGCCGGCCGATGTTCGTAGGCGCTCACGTCGACCGGTATGGCCATCGCGTCGCGGGTACGACGAGCTTCACATGGCACACTTCCAGCTCATCCATTGACGAGGGCGGGCGGTGATTGGCCAACAGCGTGATCTGACATTTCGTTTTCTGGCCGAGCCCAGCGACGTCAACTTCGGCGGCAAGGTGCATGGCGGCGTGGTAATGAAGTGGATCGACCAGGTTGGCTTTGCCGCCGCCAGCGGTTGGAGCGGGCATTACTGCGTCACCGTGGCGGTGGGCGGCATCCGGTTCGTGGCGCCGGTGCGCATCGGCGATCTGGTGGCGGTGTCGGCCAAGCTGGTCTACACCGGCCGCAGCAGCATGCATTTGGCCATCGACGTACGCGCGCGCAGTCCGATGGGAGGCGATTCGCGCCTGTGCACGCATTGCATCATCGTGTTCGTGGCGATGGACCCGGACGGGGTCACCCCGGTCGAAGTGCCGTCCTGGCGGCCCGACACCCCGGAAGATCAACGCCTGGCCGAATATGCGCTCAAGGTGATGGAGTTGAGCAAGGGCATCGAGGACACCATGGCGCGGTACAAGGCCGACACTTCGCAGTAAGCCGCGTACGGGGTAGGTCGTCTGGCCCGATGAAAGCGCATGCGGTGCGGCCAGCGTGGCTCCTGGTGCGCCTGGCACGCGGGCCGATAGGCGCCGAGAGCATGCGCAGTCGCACACGGACGTCGCGGCCGGGTTCCGCACAACAAAAAGGCCGCGAGATCGTCGCGGCCTTGCTTGACTGAGTCCGGGCAACCGAGCGTTACAGCACGCGACGCGCCTGGATGAACTTCTCGCTCCAGTAGCCGCTCGCCAGCGAATCCACGCGCACGTCCTTGCCGCGGCTGGGCGCGTGCAGGAACTTGCCGTCGCCGACCACCAGGCCGACATGGTCGATACGACCGCGCTTGCCGAAGAACACCAGGTCGCCAGCCTTCAGCGCGCTTGGGTCCTTGATCAGTTCGGCCGATTCATCGCGGGCGATGTCGCGCGAGACGCGCGGCAGATCGATGCCGAGTGCAGTCTTGAACACATAGCCGACCAAGCCGCTGCAATCGAACCCTTCGGTGGACTCGCCGCCCCACACATACGGGGTGCCGAGCAGGGCCATGGCGCGCTGCAGGATCACCTGCACGCGGCTGTCGGCCACGGCGTTCTGGGCCGCATTGGCTGCGCTCTGCGACACGTCGTAGTTGGCAAGCAGGCGGCTGAGATCGCCAGCGAACATTGCCGAGCGGTCCATCAGCGGAATGGCATCGTTGGCAGCCAGATGCGGAAGCAGGGCGGCCAGTGTTGCAGTGGCAGCGGCGTCGGCGCGGCTGCGGGTTGCGGCTTTCTCGGCGGCGACGGCGCTGTCAGGCGTGGTCGTCTGCGGAGCGGATGGCGTGCTGCTGGCGGTCTGCGCGAATGCGGGAAGTGCTGCAATCAAGAGAGCGGTGGCGCATAGCAGGCGGAGCGGTTTCCGGGGCGGAAGCGGTGCGGCGCCAGTTTTGATCTGTTCGTCGTTCGTCACGCGGGAATCACAGTTCTGCTGTCGATGCGAGATGATGCCCTGGTGAAAGAATCGTTACGTTCAAAAAAAGTTAACTTTCCGTTTTATGACTTGTGATCTACGTCACATTTCAGTGTAAAACCCGCTTCGAACCTGAATAATGGTCACGCCAGTAAGCTCCATCAAGGAAATCCAGGCGGACCGTACCGCCCGTGGTAGGGGCATGCACGAAGCGGCCTTCACCGACATAAATGCCGACGTGGGTCACGTTGCCGCCGGAGCCAAAAAACACCAGATCGCCGGTGGCAAGTCGCTCGGGCGGGATGCGCGGGCCCTGAATTGCGGCCAGTTCGCGGGAGGTGCGCGGTAGCGCCAGGGCCAATACATCCCGGTAGACATAGGTGACCAGCCCGCTGCAGTCGAACCCGGTCTCTGGCGTGTTGCCGCCGAACCGGTACGGGGTGCCCACCAACCCCAGCGCGCGCATCAGGATGTTGTTGGCGGCGGCCGGGTCGGCTGGCGTTACCTGCGGCCACACGCGCGTTGTCGGCGGTGGCGCGGCCGGGCGCTGAACCGGCGTGTGCGACGAACAGCCCCCCAGGAGCAGCAGGCCCAGCAACAGGCTGGCCGCGGCGCAACGGGGGCGGGCGGCGAAAACTGGCGTGATATGCATGGAGCCGGGATAATGGGCGGTTCGAAAGGTCGCCATGATGGCGGCGCACCCGGCGGCCGACAAGCCGTCCTCAACCGTCTGCCACCGGGCAGCCCATTCAGAGCCAGGCATGAAGATCGAAAAAGACAGCGTCGTCCGCTTCCATTACACCGTTTCGGAGATCGGCCAGGAGCCGATCGAGAGCTCCAAGGAGCGTGACCCGTTGGCGATCATGATCGGCCACGGCAACATCATCCCGGGCCTGGAAGCGGCCATGATGGGGAAGGAGGCCGGCGAGAGCTTCGGCGTGGACGTCAAGGCCGCCGACGCCTACGGCGAATACCGCGAAGGCCTGAGCCAGCGCGTGCCCAAGAAGCATTTCGGCGCCACCAAGCTGGTGCCCGGCACCCAGGTCGTGCTGCAGACCAACTTCGGCCCGCGCGCAGTGACGGTGCAGAAAGTCGGCATGAGCGTGGTCGATGTGGACCTCAATCACCCCATGGCCGGCAAGGATCTGCATTTCGACGTGGAGATCGTCGAAGTGCGTGAAGCCACCGCAGAAGAACGCGACCACGGCCATGTGCACGGCGACGGCGGTCATCACCACTAAGGGTGGGGCACGCGCTCGCATGGCGGTTGGACGGGTGGGACGCCTGCGCGCCACTGACGTAGGCCGGTCATCCGGCGCTGCGCTGGCGCATGCACTCCACGCGCATGTCGGCCCATCCGTGCGGTTTGCCGCGGCGCGTGCATGATTGCTGTTCCTGACGGCCCGCCCCATCGGCGGGCCGTTTGCATTCTGCGGCGCGTGCCGCCGTATATGGTTGCCTGAGCCGTGATGACATCCCGCGACGTGCTGCTTCCCATTGCTGCGACCGAGCGCATCGTCGTGCTGGATGTCCTGCGCGGCGTGGCGCTGCTGGGCATCCTGCTGATGAACATCGAAGCCTTTGTCGGGCCACTCGATCTGGCCATGACCGGCGTGGAGCCGCATTGGCATGGCGCCGACCGGGTTGCCGATGCGCTGGTCTACGTGTTCGTGCAAGGCAAGTTCTACACGCTGTTTTCGCTGTTGTTCGGCATGGGCTTTGCGGTGATGGCGCAGCGCGCCGCGCAGGCCGGGCGCGCGTTCTTCGGCCTGTATCTGCGCCGCACCCTCGGGCTGTTGGCGATCGGGCTTGCCCACGCGCTGCTGGTGTGGTCCGGCGATGTCCTGGTGACCTATGCCCTGCTGGCGTTGCTGCTGCTCAGTGCGCGCAACGTGCCGACCGTGACGCTGCCGTGGTTCGCTGCGTTGGTGTACCTGTGCGCACCCGGGCTGACCCTGCTGTATGGGGTGGCAGGCGAGTTGGCGCAGGCCGATCCTGCCGCGACGGTGCAGTGGAAAGCGGCGATGGCCGACGCCGCGCAGCAGGCGCTGGCGAATGTGCAGGCGCAGCGCGCCGCATTCGGCAGCGGCACCTACCTGCAGGCGACGGTGCAGCGCTGGCATGACTTTCAGCAGGCGATGACCGGGCTCAGCATCAATGGCCCGGCCATGCTCGGCATGTTCCTGTTCGGTAGCTGGTTCGTGCGCAGCGGTGCGATCGCCGCGCCCGAGCGCTTCCCCCGTTTGTTTGCGACGCTGCGCCATGGCGTGTTGCCGCTCGGGCTGGGCGTGATGCTGGCAAGTTATGCATTGGAGCCGTGGATCGATCCGGCGCGGCTGGACCTGCGCCTGTCCGGCGCCTTCGCGCTGTCGCTGATTGCAGGGCCGTTGATGTGCCTGGGCTACGCCGCATGGGTGGTGCGCCTGGCACCGCGTCTGGCATGGCTTGCGCCGGCGGGGCGGATGGCATTGAGCAATTACCTGCTGCAATCGCTGGTCTGCACCGGCATCTTCTACGGCTACGGGCTGGGCTATTTCGAACAGCTGCCGCGGGTGTGGCAACTGCCGTTCGCGCTGGCACTGTTCGCGCTGCAGGTGCAGCTGAGCCGGTGCTGGCTGCACTGGTTCCGCTTCGGACCGATGGAATGGCTATGGCGCAGCGCGACCTATCTGCAGATGCCGCCGATGTGGCGTGGCGCTGGGCGCGCCGGGTAGCGCCTGCATGCACGGCAGCCGCGATGATGTGGTGGTGATCGGTGCGGGCGCGATTGGCCTGGCCACCGCGCTGGCACTGGTCGAAGCGGGCCGGCAGGTGCGCGTGCTCGATGCCGGTGCGCCCGGTGCGGCGACCTCCTACGGCAATTGCGGCACCATCACGCCAAGCCATGCACCGCCGCTGGCGGCGCCCGGCATGATTGCGCAGGCACTGAAATGGATGTTCACCCCGGACGCGCCGCTGTATATCCCGCCACGTCTGGATCCGGGGTTGTGGCGCTGGCTGCTGCGTTTTGCGCGGCGCTGCAATTCACGCGATTGGCAGGCCAGTGCACAGGCGCGCGCGGCGTTGTTGCACGACGCGCGGCAGCGCTTCGACGCGTGGGTGGCGCGGTACGGGTTGGAGTGCGAGTTTCGTAACGACGGGCTGGATTACGTGTTCGGCGATGCGCGCCGCTTTGCGCAATACCGCGACGAATGCGCGCTGCTGGCGCAGTGGGGGATCCGGGCAGAGGTCATCGATGGTGCGGACTACGTACGCCAGGATCCCGCATTTCGCGATGGGATCGCCGGTGCGATCCACTTCCCGGGCGATGCCCATCTGCGCCCGGAGCAGTACACCGCGGAGCTTGCGAGGGTGCTGCGCGCACGTGGCGTGGTGATCGATGCGCACTGCCGCGTGCAGGCAATCGTGCCCGATGGAGCTGGCAGCTGCGTGCAGACCGAGCACGGCAAGCGCCCTGCGCGCGAAGTGGTGATCGCAACCGGGCCATGGTCGCCGGTGCTGGCGGCGCAACTTGGTTTGCGCCTGCCGGTGCAGGCCGGCAAGGGCTATTCGATTACCTACAGCGCGCCGCATCTGATGCCGCGCCGCCCGGTGGTGTTGAAGGACCGCTGGGTGTTCGTGGTGCCGTGGCGCGACCGCCTGCGCATCGGCAGCACGATGGAGTTTTCCGGGCGCGATACGCAGCTCAATGCCACACGCCTGGCTGCGTTGGAGCGTGCAGCGGCCGAATATCTGCAGGCGCCATGCGGGCCTGCGGTGATCGATCGCTGGTACGGATGGCGACCGATGACCTGGGACGATGTGCCGGTCCTGGGCGCGGTGCCGGGCCATCCTCACGTCTGGCTCGCAGCCGGGCATGGCATGCTCGGCATCAGCATGAGCACTGCAAGCGGACAATTGATGGCCGACCTGATCACGGGCCGCGTACCTGCGCTGGACCCGCATCCTTACCGGGCGGAGCGTTTCGCATGAGTGCGCGTTACGACTACGACGTGGTGATTCTGGGTGGCGGCTCCGGCGGCCTCGCGGCTGGATTTCGCGCAGCAAGACATGGCGCGCGCGTGGCGATCATGGAGCCCGACGAACTGGGCGGCACCTGCGTCAATCTCGGTTGCGTGCCGAAGAAGGCGATGTGGCTGGCAGCCGATCTGGCCGGCAAGGTCGAGTTGGCCAGCGCGCTGGGATTCGATGTGCCGCGCCCGACGCTGGCCTGGCAGGAGCTGGTCACGCATCGGCAGGGGTACATCTCCAACATCCACGCCAGCTATCGACGCCGCCTCAACGAAGATGGCGTGGTCCTGATCCCGCAACGCGGCGTATTGCAGGACCGCCATACCCTCATGGGCAGCGACGGCGTACCGGTGACCGCCGAGCACATCGTGATCGCCACCGGTGCACACCCGTTACGCCCGGACGTGGAGGGCGCAGAACATGGCGAAGTCTCCGACGATTTCTTCAATCTCTGCCATGCGCCCGAGCAGGTCGCGATTGTCGGCGGTGGCTATATCGCGGTGGAAATCGCCGGGCTGCTGCAGGCCCTGGGAAGTCGCGTGCATCTGTTCGTGCAGGGCGAGCGCTTGCTGGAGCGCTTCGATGCGGAGCTCACCTTGCAGTTGGCCGACAACCTGCGCCATCTGGGTGTGCGGCTGCACTTCGGTTTCACCACCACCGCATTGGAGCGCGATCTGCACGGTGCGTTGCGCGTGCATGGTCATTGCGTGCATCCGCGCGAGCAGGGCAACGACGTCTTCGACAAGGTGTTTTTTGCGGTGGGTCGCCGCGCCAATACCGCCGGGCTGGGTCTGGACACAGTGGGCGTTGCGCTTGGTGACAAGGGCGAAGTGGTGGTGGACGACGGGCAGACCACCAACGTGCCGAATATTCACGCCATCGGCGATGTGGGCGGCAAGGTCGGACTGACGCCGGTGGCGATTGCGGCAGGGCGCAAGCTGATGGATCGCCTGTTCGGTCACCAACCGGATGCGCGCATGGACTACGAAAACGTGCCCAGCGTGGTGTTTTCGCACCCGCCGCTTGGCAATGTCGGGCTCACCGAAGAACAGGCGCGTGCACGGTACAACGGTGCGGTGCGCGTGTACCGCAGCAATTTCCGCCCGATGCTGCACGCGCTGGCCGACGCGCCGCAGCGCAGTCTGTTCAAGCTGGTGTGCGTGGGCGAGGAGGAACGTGTGGTCGGTGTCCATCTGCTGGGTGAGAGCGCCGACGAAATGCTGCAAGGCTTTGCGGTGGCGGTGAAGATGGGCGCGACCAAGCGGGACTTCGAGGAGACCGTGGCGATTCATCCCACTTCGTCTGAAGAGATTGTGTTGATGCATTGAGGGGGGCGCTGTCGCCATCGACGGTGGGTTGCCGCGTGGCGGCGCATGAGGCGATGCCTTGATCAATGCCAGGCTGGGATAGCCAGTGGCAGCCGTAGCCTCATCCGGCGCTGCGCGCCACCTGGTCCCCCAGTGTCTCGATGGAAGAATGGACCGAGCTTCTGTCCCTGTGGGAGAGGGTTGGGGTGAGGGTCTGGTACAAGCGACGCATCGATCCAACGCGACCTGATGTTCAAG
>JAAIGE0100138411.1_pt1 | contig 52867 bp, 43 predicted proteins | sample 6487951 | NCBI WGS metagenome assembly JAAIGE01 (sample SAMN13974128, study PRJNA590717) | phyllosphere metagenome | biome: tomato field; feature: multiple bacterial spot infested tomato fields; material: tomato leaves; isolation source: leaves from tomato fields | host: Solanum lycopersicum ...
TCGCGGGACCCTTGGCGGCATGGATGCCGCCACGGAGCTTACAGGGACGTACTTGCAGCGTGTCCTGCGATGGTGGGCGGGCAAGGACCCTGCAGTGAGCGCGCAGAGCATGCGCTCTGCACCTGATTTAAGGAATGGATCTGCGCATCCAACGTACAGCGATAGTCATCGCACACCGCCAGCCGCGCTCGCCATCCACTCGATGCACGCCGGTTGTGCCACGCCATCGGCCTGCGCACAACGTTTGCACACGCACCCCTGCCGAAAGTCATTTGACGCAGCATTCATCGCCCGGCAAGAATCGGCCGATACCGCGCGCAGAGCCATGTGCGTGTCACCACACCACCTGCGCGCCGCGCGGGACTATTGGGGAGTTGCCCGTGCAGCGACGTGATTTCCTGGCCCTCACCGGGCTGACCATGGGCGGGCTGATCGTGCCTGCCTACTTCGGCAAGGCCATTGCCGCCGAGCAGTTGCTCACGCCCTTCGATGTGGGCCGCAAGAAGCGTCTGGCCGATGCCGGCTTGAACGCGGCGCGCCAGGCCGGAGCGAGCTATTGCGATGTGCGCATCGGCCGCTACCTGCGCCAGTTCGTGATCACCCGCGAAGACAAGGTGCAGAACGTGGTCAACACCGAGTCCATCGGCGCCGGCATCCGCGTCATCGTGGGCGGCGCGTGGGGCTTTGCCGCCACCAACGAGCTCACCGAGCAGGGCGTGGCCAAGGCCGCCGCGCAGGCGGCGGCAATCGCCAAGGCCAATGCCAAGGTGCAGGGCACGCCGGTGCAACTGGCGCCGACGCCGGGCGTGGGCGAGGTGAGCTGGAAGACGCCGATCAAGAAAAACGCCATGGAAGTGCCGATCAAGGACAAGGTGGACCTGCTGCTCGGCGTCAATGCCGCCGCCACTGCGGCCGGGGCCAATTTCGTCAACTCGATGCTGTTCGTGGTCAACGAGCAGAAGTATTTCGCCAGCACCGACGGCTCCTACATCGACCAGGACGTGCACCGCATCTGGGCGCCGATGAGCGTGACGGCCATCGACAAGGCCAGCGGCAAGTTCCGCACCCGCGATGGGTTGTCCGCGCCGATGGGGCTGGGCTATGAATATCTCGATGGCGCCGCCTCCGGCAAGTTCGTCTCGCCCAACGGCGTGGTCAATTACGGCCTGTCCTACGACATGAAGGAAGATGCGATTGCGGCGGCCAAGCAGGCGCAGGAAAAGCTCAAGGCGCCGTCGGTCAAGCCGGGCAAGTACGACCTGGTGCTGGATCCCTCGCACACCTGGCTCACCATCCACGAGTCGGTGGGCCACCCGCTGGAGCTGGACCGCGTGCTTGGCTACGAAGCCAACTACGCAGGCACCAGTTTCGCCACGCTGGACAAGCTCAAGGCCGGTTTCCAGTACGGCAGCGACAAGGTGCATATCCTCGCCGACAAGACCCAACCCGGTAGCCTCGGTGCGGTGGGCTACGACGATGAAGGCGTCAAGACCAAGCAGTGGGACCTGATCCGCGACGGCAAGCTGGTGGACTACCAGGCCATCCGCGATCAGGCGCATATCCTGGGCAAGACCGCCTCCGATGGCTGCTGCTATGCAGATTCGTGGTCGAGCGTGCAGTTCCAGCGCATGGCCAATGTGTCGCTGGCCGCCGGCAAGACGCCGCTGAGCGTGAGCGATCTGATCAAGAACGTGGAAAACGGCATCTACATCATCGGCGATGGCTCGTTCTCCATCGACCAGCAGCGTTACAACGCGCAGTTCGGTGGCCAGCTGTTCTACGAAATCAAGAACGGCGCCATCACCCGCATGCTCGAAGACGTGGCCTACCAGATCCGCACCCCAGAGTTCTGGAATGCCTGCAGCGCCGTGGCCGACCAGCGCGACTACCGCCTGGGCGGCTCGTTCTTCGACGGCAAGGGCCAGCCGAGCCAGGTCTCGGCGGTCTCGCACGGTTCGTCCACCGCCCGCTTCGATGGCATCAATGTCATCAGCACCGCCCGCTCGCTCGGCTGACAGGAGAAACCCACATGAGCATCCTTACCGAAGCGCAGGCCAAGGCCATCCTGGACAAGGTCATCAAGCTGTCCAAGGCCGACGAGTGCACCGCCACGCTCACCGGCTCGATCGACGGCAATATCCGTTTTGCGCTCAACAACGTGTCCACCAGCGGCATTGTCGACAACACCGACCTGCAGGTGCAGGTGGCGTTCGGCAAGCGCGTGGGCGTTGCCACCATCAACGCGTTCGACGACGCCTCGCTGGAGCGCGTGGTGCGCCGTGCCGAAGACCTCGCACGGCTGGCGCCGGAAAACCCGGAATTCATGCCGGCGGTCGACAAGCAGACCTACAGGCCCAGCCCAACCTTCAGCGAATCCACGGCAGCGGTCGATCCGGCGTTCCGCGCGCAGGTGGCGGCCGACTCGATCGCCCCATGCAAGGGCAAGGGGCTGATCGCCGCAGGCTTCCTCGAAGACGGCCAGAGCTTTACCGCATTCGCCAACAGCAAGGGCAACTTCGGCTATCAGCGCGGTGCGCGCTTCGACTACACCTGCACCGTGCGCACCGAAGATGGTCGCGGCTCGGGCTGGGTGGGCCGCAATTTGAAGGATGCTGCCGACTTCAAGGCCGAGCAGGACATCCGCATCGCGATGCGCAAGGCCAGCGATTCGGCCGAAGCCAAGGCGTTGGAGCCGGGCAAATACACGGTGATCCTGGAGCCGGCGGCGGCCGCAGGCCTGATCTCGTTCATGATGAATTTCTTCGATGCGCGCATGGCCGATGAGGGGCGCAGCTTCCTGTCCAAGAAAGGTGGCGGCAACAAGCTCGGCGAACAGGTCTACGACCCGCGCGTGAACATCACCGCCGACCCGTGGGACCCGCGTGCGGCAGTGATGCCGTGGGACGAGGAAGGCCTGCCGCGCGAGAAGATGTCCATCGTGGAAAACGGCAAGATCGCCAACCTGCAGTATTCCCGCTTCTGGGCGCAGAAAAACGGCAAGCGTGCGGTCGGCGAGCCGGGCAACCTGCTGATGGCCGGCGGCGACAAGAACATCGCCGAGCTGGTGCGTGGTACCGAGAAGGGCATCCTGGTCACGCGCACCTGGTACATCCGCATGGTCGACCCGCAGACCGTGCTGCTGACCGGGCTCACCCGCGACGGCACGTTCTACATCGAGAACGGCCAGATCAAATACCCGGTGAAGAATTTCCGCTTCAACGAATCGCCGGTGATCATGCTCAATAACATCGATGAGTTGGGCAAGCCGGTGCGCGTGGCTGGCGATGAATCCAACTTCGTGATGATGATTCCGCCGATGCGGCTGCGGGACTTTACGTTTACTTCGTTGTCGGATGCGGTGTGAGTAGGAGCCGGGAATCGGGAGTCGGGATTCGAGAATGGGAGAGCACAGCAGGCTCTCTGCATCCTGATACTTTTCCTGCACCTTCCGTTTCCGGTCTACGTCACTTGGCGGCGCCTGCGACGCGCCGCCACTTTCTCGGCCTGTTGCTCGGTAGCGTCGCTGCGTTGGCGCTGCCGCAGCGCGTGCGGGCGGCCGGCAATTACGATTTCTGGTTCACCCGGTTGCGCTACGACTCCGGCGATTGGGATGTGGACGCGCGCATGCCGTCCAACCTGATCACCTCGCTGATCGACTACACCCAGCTGCGGGTGGACCCGCAGGAACATGTGCTGGATCTGGCCGACCCGCGCATGTTGCAGGCGCCGTTCTGCTATCTGTCCGGTCACAAGCTGGTGGAGTTCAACCCGGCCGAGCGGCGCAACTTCGAGCGCTATGTGCGTAACGGCGGCTTCGTGTTCGTGGACGATTGCAACCACGATATCGACGGTTTGTTCGCCACCTCGTTCGAAGCGCAGATGACCTCGATCTTCGGCAAGACGGCGTTGCAGAAACTGCCCAAGAACCATCGACTCTACAGCGCCTTCTTCACCTTCCCCGACGGCCCGCCGGCCACCGGTTTCGAACTCAATGGCTGGGGCGACGACCTGGTGCACGACTATCTCAAAGGCATCAGCATCGATGGCCGGCTCGGGGTGCTCTACAGCAACAAGGATTACGGTTGCGAATGGGATTACGACTGGCGCAACAAGCGTTTTCTGGCCGAAGACAACACCAAGTTCGGCGTCAACATCGTGATGTATGCATTGACCAATTGATCGCCGCAGGGTGCTCGCCATGTCGAACCAGGCTTGCGCAATCAAGAATCACCGCTGAGGCCTCGCGCGCAAGCGCGCCGCGCATCAGCAACCATCCAACGAGAATTCGCGCATGACCTCCCCCAACGACGACATCCTCACCGCGCAGCTCTCCCAGCTGGGCACGTTGCGCGCCGCCCTGGCCCTGGCCGTGGTGGGCCAGGACGCGGTGGTGGAGCAATTGCTGATCGGCCTGCTCGCCGGCGGCCATTGCCTGCTGGAAGGCGCGCCGGGCCTGGGCAAGACGCTGCTGGTGCGCTCGCTGGGGCAGGCGCTGGAACTGCAGTTTCGCCGCGTGCAATTCACCCCCGACCTGATGCCCAGCGACATCCTGGGCACCGAGTTGCTGGAAGAAGACCACGGCACCGGGCATCGGCATTTTCGCTTTCAGCAAGGGCCGATCTTTACCAATCTGCTGCTGGCCGACGAACTCAATCACACCCCGCCCAAGACCCAGGCCGCATTACTGGAAGCGATGAGCGAACGCACGGTGAGTTATGCCGGCACCACCTATGCGCTGCCGGCGCCGTTCTTCGTGCTGGCCACGCAAAACCCGATCGAACAGGCCGGCACCTACCCGTTGCCCGAGGCGCAGCTGGATCGCTTCCTGCTGCATGTGCGGGTGGATTATCCCAGCGAGCAGGAAGAGCGCGACATCCTTAGCCAGACCACCGGCAGCGCAAGCGCGCAGGTACCCAAGGTGATGGACGCGGCCAGCGTGCAGGCGCTGCAACAGCATGTGCGGCAGGTGCATGTGGGCGCGGAGTTGCTGACCTGGATCAACCGTCTGGTGCGTGCCAGCCGTCCTGGCCCGCAGGCCAGCGACGAGGTGCGTCAGTGGATCAAGTGGGGCGCCGGCCCGCGCGCCGGGCAGTCGCTGGTGCTGGCGTCCAAGGCGCGCGCACTGCTGCATGGCCGCTTTGCAGCCACCCGCGAAGACGTGGTGGCGCTTGCGGCGCCGGTGATGCGCCACCGCCTGTTGCTCTCGTTCGCGGCCGAGGCCGAACAACGCACAGCCGACGACGTGGTCGCCGCATTGCTGCGCGCCGTGCCATTCCCTACCTGAGGCGTCGCGCGGCGTGAGTGTGGACGTGCCGGCATTAATTCCCAGCGACGTACGCAGCCGCCTGCGTGGCCTGCAGCTGCGCGCGCGTCATGCACAGGGTGCGCACGGCATCGGCCAACATGCCAGCCGTAGCCGCGGCGCTGGACTGGAATTTGCGCAATACCGCGCCTACGAACCGGGCGATGCGCTGCGCCAGATCGACTGGAAACTCTACGCGCGCTCGGACCGCTTCTTCGTGCGCGAAGCCGAGCGCGAAAGCCCGCTCACGCTGTGGTTATTGCTCGACGCCACTGCGTCTGCCGGCCAGGCCGATCACGCGCGCCCCGGCAGCACGCGGCTTCAAACAATGGCGATGCTGGCGGCCTGCGCTGCAGAGATCGCGCTGCAGCAGGGCGATCAGGTCGGCCTGTTTGCGGTACACGGCGGCGGGCTGGTGGCAGTGCCGGCCGGTGGCGGTCCGCGGCAGCGCGACCGGCTATGGCTGGCCCTGCATGGACTGCGCGCCGGTGGGCGTTGGCCGGGCATGGCCGCCGTGCGCCCGTTGTGGGAACGCATCGCCACGCATGCGCTGGTGCTGTCGATCGGCGATGGCTTCGACGAAGACCTCAACGCTGCACTGGAAAAACTCGCCGCCGCACGCCGCCAGGTCATGCAACTGCAGGTGCTGACCTGCGACGAACGCGATTTCAGTTTCAGCGGCGGGCACCGGTTTCGCGACCCGGAAACCGGCGAACAATTGCTGGGCGATGGCGCGGCGATGCGCGCCGATTATCTGCAACGCTTCGGCGCGGCACAGCGCGCGCAGCAGGCGCGCTGGCAGGCCGCCGGCATCACGCACGCAGTGCAGTATCTGGACGCAGCACCCGACGCGGTATTGCGCCGGTTGTTTGGATCCGAAGGTGCGCAGCGATGAGTTGGCCGTTCGGCCGCGACCACGCCGCCAGGCGGGTGCCGCGATGAACCTGCTGTTGCTTTTCCCTACGGGACTGGCCGCGTTGGCCGCGTTGCTGCTGCCGCTGCTGATCCATCTGGCCCGGCGCAGCGAACACCGGCCGACCGACTTCGCCGCGTTGCGCTGGTTGCGTGCGCTGCCGCGCCCACGCCACCGCGTGCGTCTGGACGAATGGCCGCTGCTGCTGGCGCGCTTGTTGCTGCTGGTTGCGGTGGCGCTGCTGCTGGCCGAACCGGCCGTGCGCGATCACGACGATGCACGCCCACGCATTGCGCTCAGCCCGGGAGTCGATGTGGCCGCCGCACGCCAGCTGCGCCACGCCGCGAACGCGCAATGGGTATGGCTGGCGCCGGGTTTCCCGCCGGTCGATGCAGATGCGGATGCCGATACCCACAAGACACTCGCTAGGCCTGCAGGCGCGACGCAACCGGTCTCCAGCCTGTTGCGCGAGCTCGATGCCAGCCTGCCGGCGGATGCGGCGCTCAGCGTGATCGTGCCGGCCCAGTGGGGCCCGCTGGATGCGCAACGGCTGCAGCTGTCGCATCAGGTGCGGTGGCAGGTCGTGCCCGGCCAGTCGCCGCTTGCGGCGCCCGCCGCTGCCGCGCCGCTGCGCCTGCAGGCGATTGCCGACGACAGCGCCGCGCCGGCCCTGCGCTATCTGCGCGGCGTGCATGCCGCCTGGGCGCTGCCGGGCAGCTTGCCGATAAGCACGCCGGCCAACGCGCAGCCTTCGCGCTGGGGTCCCGGCACCGTGGTGGCGTGGCTGTCGCGCAGTGCCCCGCCGGCGCCGGTGATGGCCTGGGTCGCAGCCGGTGGGCAGTTGCTGGTGGATGCGCAGACACCTCTCCCGCCCAACCTCGCCGCGCTGCTGCAGCCCGTGCAACAGACCGCCTCTGGCGCGCCATGGCTCGATACCGCAGCGCTCGGCCGCGGACGCGTGCTGCGCTGGGCCGCACCATTGCAACCGCAGCAACTGCCGGCGCTGCTGGATGCCGACTTCCCCACCCGCCTGCACGACGCCCTGCAGCCAGCACCCACACCGCAGCGCGCACTGGCGCAGACCCAGCACCCGCAGCGCGGTGCCGCCGCCCGCCTGACGACCACCCCGCGACCGCTGGCGCCGTGGCTGATCGGCCTGGTGCTGCTGCTGTTCGCGCTCGAACGCTGGCTGGCCACCGTGCCGCGCCGGGCCACTCCCGCATGAGCACGCCGGCACTGCAGCGGGCGTGGCAGGCGGCACGGCGGCGACAGGCCGCAGGCGTGCTGCTGTTCGGGCTGCCGTGGGCAGCGCTGCCGGCGGCGCTGGCGTGGCGCGCCGGTGCGCAGGTCGCCATCGTGGTGCTGCTGCTTCTGGGCCTGCTGGCACTGGGCGGCGCGGCGCTGCTGGCCGCGCGGCGTCTCGACCAGGCCTGGCTGATCCGCCGGCTGGACCGCGATGCAGATCTGGAGGACAGCAGCGATTTGCTGTTCGCACCGATCGCTCAACTCGGTCCGCTGCAGGCCCTGCAACGGCAACGGCTGGAGCAGCGTCTGCGCAGCACCCCGCGCGATCTGCGCCCGGCCTGGCCGTGGCGCCGCGCCTGGCCCTGGAGCGTGCTGGGTGTGCTCGCCTGCGGTGCGCTGCTGCTGTGGCCGCAACCGGCCACCCAACGCACCCCGCCAACCGACCGCGTTGCCGCCGCGCGTGACAGCAGTGGCGCCCCCACGCTGCGGCAGGCGCAGCTACGCAGCAGCCCGCCGGCCTACACCGGTCTGCCGGCCGCGCGCCTGCCCGGCCTGGATGCGAAGGTGCCGGCCGGCACCCGGCTGAACTGGCAACTGCAGGTCAGCCCGGCGCCGCGCAGCGTGGCCCTGCGGCTTACCGACGGCCACACCGTCGCGCTGGCGCGAGAAGGCAGCAGCGAGACGTGGCAAGGCCATTGGGTCGCCGAGCGCGCCACCCTGTACCGCATCCTCATCGACGGCGCGCCGGCCGACCGCCAGCTGCATCGGCTGGACGTGCTGCCCGACCGCCCACCGCAGGTGCGTGTGCTCGCCCCCGAACAGAGCCTGGTGCTGTGGTCCCCGGCCAACCGCAGCTGGACGCTACGTTTCGAAGCCAGCGACGACTACGCCGTGGCCGCCAGCGCCGAGCTGCGCCTCACCCTGGCCCAGGGCAGCGGCGAGAACATCACCTTCAGCACCCAGCGCCACACGCTCACCGGCAGCGGCCCGGCCCGGCAACGCGGCTTCGCCACCACCGTGCAGCCGCAGGCACTGGGCATGGCCGCGGGCGACGACCTGATTGCCCAGCTCATCGTCCACGACACCCGCCAGCCCGGCCCGCAGGAAGGCCGCAGCGCCAGTGTGATCCTGCGCTTGCCACCGCCCGAACAGACCATGGCCGCCGGGATGGAAGCCAGCGTCAAGCAGACCTTGCCCGCCTACTTCCGCAGCCAGCGCCAGATCATCATCGACGCGCAGGCACTGCTGAAGGAGAAACCGCGCCTGGACGCGGCCAGCTTCCTCAAGCGCTCCGATGCCATCGGGGTGGACCAGCGCCTGTTGCGGCTGCGCTATGGCCAATTCCTCGGCGAAGAGAGCGAAGGCGCGCCGCAAGGTCCGCCGACTGCCGACGCGCCACCCACCAGCGACGCCCCGGCCGACGATTTACCCACCGCCGACATGCCCACCGCCGATGCGCCAAGCGCGCCGGCCGCTGCTTCGGACACGCACGCCGCGCATGACCACGACGCTCACGATCACGCTCACGCCGCCCACGCCAGCGAGCCCGGCGCCGCCGCACTGGACGACCACGACCACGACCATGGCGGCAGCGACGGCCGGCCCGAGCGCAGCAGCTTCGGCCAGGCAGAGAACGTGCTGGCCGAATTCGGCCATACCCACGACCACGCCGAAGCCGCCACCCTGCTCGACCCGCAAACCCGCGCCCTGCTGCGCGCCGCGCTGGACCAGATGTGGCAATCCGAAGGCGAGCTGCGCCAGGGCCACCCCGAGCGCGCGCTGCCGTACGCCAACAAGGCGCTGGGCTTCATCAAACAGGTGCAGCAGGCCGAACGCATCTACCTGGCGCGCGTGGGCACGCAGTTGCCGCCGATCGACCCCAGCCGGCGGCTGAGCGGCGATCGCGCCGGCCTGGGCGACCGTGCCGCCGGGTTGGACACCCGCCCGGCCCCGGACCCGTCCGCGCTGCAGCTGTGGGACGCGTTGGGCGAGGCAGCCCCGGTGCCCGACGCCACCCTGGCCTGCTACGCGCAGTGGCTGCAGACCCAGCAAGGCCGCCTGCACGACCCGCTGGGCCTGGCCGCCGCCGTGGAAACCCTGCGCACCGAACCCGATTGCGCGCGCTGCCGCACCCAGCTGCGCGCCCAGGTCTGGCGCACCCTGCTCGCCCCGCCGGCAGCACCGCATCGCCGCGACGCGCCCGACCCGCGCGGCCAGCGCTATCTGGATGCGCTGCGGCAGGAGATGCAGCCGTGAGTCCCGCCCTGATCCGCCTGCTCCCGGTGCACCGCTCGATCGGACCGAGGTGGTCTGTAGACCTGGCAGCAGGCGGTCCGCTGTCGTGCGCGCGGACCGCATCGCCAAGGCTGTACGGCGGGCGCTTTCAGGATGCATTGCGCCCGGAGCACCAACCATGACGCCCTCCTTGCCCTGGTTGGTCGGTGCGGCATTGCTGCTGATCGCCGTCATCGGCTGCGTGCGCCTGCTGCGGGCGCACCACCGGCAGCCGTATGCGCGCACCCGGCTCTGGCTGCTGCTCGCCGCCCAACCATTGCTCGCGGCACTGCTCTATCCGGTGCTGCTGCCCCCGCCGCGCGCCGGTACCGGTGGGGAACTGCATGTCGCCACCGCCAGCACCGCCGCCGGGCAGATCTCCACCGGCGACCTCGCGCGCTGGGTCGCCCTGCCCGAGGCGCCCGCATTACCCGGCGTGATGCGCGTGCCGGACCTGGCCACCGCACTGCGGCGCGCACCCGGCACCACGGCGCTGGTGGTGCATGGCAGCGGCCTGCCCGCGCGCGACCGTGAGGGCCTGAACATTCCGCTGCGGCTGAAGCTCAGCCCCGCCCCACGCGGCGTGGTCGCGGTCTCGCCCCCACCGCCAGTCGCCCCGGGCGACACCATTGCGGTGTCTGCGCAGGTGCAGGGCCTTCCCGACGCGCGCGTGGAACTGCTCGATCCGGCCGGGCAGGTGGTGGACAGCGCCGTGGCCGACCGCGCCGGCCGCGTGCGCCTGCGCGGCCTGGCGCGCGCGCCGGGCCAGGTGCTGTTCGCCGTGCGTGCACGCGATGCCGCCGGTGCAGAACGCAGCCGCGTGGAGGTACCGGTGCTGATCGCTGCCATGGCGCCGATGCGCGTGCTGCTCCTGGCCGGCGCGCCGCAGCCGGAGCTGAAATACCTGCGCCGCTGGGCCAGCGATGCCGGGCTGGACGTGCGTAGCCAGATCGCGGTCGGCGCTGGCGTGCAACTCGGCGAGGGCGCCGCGCTGGATGCGGCCAGCCTGGACCGGCTGGACCTGCTGATCGTCGACCCGCGCCGCCTGGTCGCACTGGGTGCTGCGCAGCGCCAGACCTTACGCGCCGCGATCCAGCGCGGCCTGGGTGTCTTGGTGCGCACCGACGGGCCGCTGGACGCCAACACCCGCGCTGCGCTGGCCGCGCTCGGCCTCGGCGTCAGCGGCGGCAGCACCAGCAGCCCGGTGCCCGCACCGCAGCGACTCTCGCCGCCGGCCGCGCCCGCGAATCCTGCCGGCGGCCCCGGCGACGCCCTGACGCTGGCGCCGCTGCAACGTCGCGACCTGCAACCGCAAGCCACCGACGCCCTGGTCGCCGCCCGCGCCGACGATGGCAGCGCCCTGGGCTGGTGGCGGGCCCAGGGCCGCGGGCGCATCGGCATCGGCCTGGTGGAAGACAGCTTCGCGCTGGTGCTGGCCGGCCGCAGCGATCTGCACGCCGCGCTCTGGGCGCAGTTGTCCGGCGCCGTCGCCCGCCCGGGCGGTGCGATGCCCACCCCGGTGCAGGAAGGCTGGTCGCAACACCGCATGCCGCTGTGCGACCTGCACGCCGACGCCTGGGTGACCGACCCTGACCGGGCTCGCCACCCATTACTGCCGGAACGCAACGGCAATGGGCCGCGTTGCGCCGGCTACTGGCCGGCAACCCCCGGCTGGCATCGCCTGGAGAGCGGCAACACCCAACGCTGGCTCCATGTCCGCGCGCCCAATGAAGCGCCGGCCCTGTACGCACAGCAAAGCCGCCTCGCCACCATCGCCCTGGCGGCCGGCGCTGCCTCCGCACCCATTGCACACCCTGCTACCCAACCCGGCGCGCGCTGGCCGTGGCTGCTGGTCTGGCTCGGCGCGGCCGCCGCGTTGTGGTGGTTTGAGCGAAAGCGACCTTCGCAACGGGTGCCGTAACAAGCGCTTGAACGACCTAGGAAAGGCGGCGTTGCAGATCGACGTTGCCAAGGGCGGAATGGCCCGCTGCACAGAGTCGCGCGTGGTCTTGAATCCCGCGGTGCGATTCGCAGCAGACGGCTCACCGGTGCGTCATTTGCGCCTCGCGACGCAGCACGCGTTGGATTCCACACGCAAATGCGCAGGCTTGTCGCTACACGGTGAGACTTCGCGCCGAACCAACAACATGCCCATCAAGTCCGCCCAGCAGTGCCGGTGATTAACTCGCCGCCGTCAGGCGCCGCCACACCCGGCAATGATTGTTCGCCGGCAAGGCCACGTCATCGATCAACTGCAACCCCACCGATGCCGCCAACGCATCCACCGCTTCGGCATCGCGAATACCCGAGGCAGGGTCGCGCTCGCGCAGCATGGTGTCGAAGGCGCGATTGCTGTCGCTGGTGAATTGCCCATCGCGGTTGAACGGCCCGTAGATCGCCAGCACCGCATCGGGCGCCATCACCGCGGGCAATCCGGCGAACAAGGCCTGCACCTGCAGCCAGCCCATAATGTGCAAGGTATTGGCGCTGTAGATCGCATCGAAGCCGCGCTGGCCGCCACGCAGCACCGGCAGGCTGGGCGGCGGTGCGAGCCCGGGCGTGGGCGTGGGCACGGCCTGCAGTGCAATCGGTGGCGGCGTGTTCGGCAGCGCCGCCTCGTCCAGCCATTGCCGCATGCCGGCAAGATGATCGAGGTGATCGCTGGCCTGCCACTGCAACCATGGCATCGCCGCAGCGAAATGCACTGCGTGTTGCCCGGTGCCCGCACCGATTTCCAGCACCTGCTGCCGGTCGGCGAAATGCGTGCGCAGTACCTCGAGAATGGGGTCGCGGTTGCGCGCGGACGCTGGCGAAAACGGTTTGGGCATCATCGGCATCTGTCGTGGTTGCGGCGATTATCGCGCCCAAGCATCGCTTGGCGGCAACCGTTCGGTGAACCGGATGCCGCGGCCCTTCGCCCGCAGCGCGTTTCGTTGCGTTGCGTTGCGTTGGGCCAGCGTCACCCGTGGCTGCGACACCTACTGCACGATGACCTTGCAGTCATCTGCGACCTTCGCATGCAGCGGCACGCATCACCGCGGCGGCGGCAATGCCTCGTACGCGCGCCGCACCGCATCTTCGCCGAAGCGACGCTCCAGCCGACGCACGATGAAATGTCCGCGCGCCATCGCCTGGAAGTGGCGCATGAACACGGTATTGAGCGTGGCGCCGCTGACTGCGCCGACCAGCGGCACTGCCTGCACGGCGAGTTTTTCGCCCACGTTGACCGAAAATTTCGCCGCGATGCGCGAGACCAGCGAGACCAACGCCGGTGCGCCCTTGCTGGCAAAACCGTGCGCGGCCACGTAGCTGGCCGCCGCACTCAATTGCTGCGCCATCGCCGCACGTACTGCGAAGTAGCCGGATTCGGCGCCGTCGTCGCTGGCGCTGCGCCCACCATGCGCCAGCACTTCCAGGCACGCCAGCGCGGTGTCCGGGTCGTGCAGCGACTCGCCTTCGGCACGGGCGATATCGGCGATGGAGCGCAGCATCACCGTGGTGGTCACCGGCAGCTCCACCATCAAGCCCGGCAGGCCGAAAAACCCGCCTGCACCGCCGGAAACCGCCACCGCCAGCGTATGCCGCGTCGTGGATGCCGGTTGCTGCGCATCGGCCTTGCCGCGCAGGCTCAGCAACGCCGACTTCATCGCAACCTGCAGCGCGCGACGGGTCACGCCGTCGATGCTGCGGGTGACCACCTTGGGAAGCCGTTTGGTGATCAGGCTCTCGATCGGCGCGCCCAGCGCATTGGCCAGTTGCGCTGCCACGCCGGGGTTTTCCAGCAATGCGTGGGCCGTGGCCAGATCGCGCTGCGCGGCAGCGTCCATCACCGGTATCGGAAGCGTCGTCATGCCTGCTCATCATGGTTGGGACCTGGCCGATGGTACCCAGCGCGATGTGAGTGCCGCACAAGCGAACCGGACCCTGTTGGGCCTGCAGCGCAATTGGCTGTTAAAATGCGGCAATCATCGGCGTCCAAGCAGCGAATGCTCACCAGATGAATTGCGAGATCCGCCACAGCATCGTCATTGCCGCCGCGCCGGAAGTGGTCTGCGCCGCGTTGTCCGAGCCCAGGCAGCTTGCGCGTTGGTGGACCCGTGAAGTGAGCCTGGCCGACGATCTGGTGCGCCTGGACTGGAGCCGGCAGGGCTGGCGTGTGGAACTGAGCATCGACGAAGGCGCCGATCACCAACTGGTGTGCTGGCGCTGCCACGACTCCAACATGCTCGACACCGACGCCTGGAAAGGCACGGTGATGCGCTTTGAGCTGCGCTCCATCAGCCAGGGCACGCAGGTGGATTTCGTGCAGTCCGGGTATCGCGATTCGCCGTGCAAGGAGGCCTGCGCGCGTGGCTGGCGTTTCTTTCTCGGCAGCAGCCTCAAACGCTATGTGGAAACCGGCGAAGGCGCGCCATCGGCCGATATGCGCATGCCCGTGTTGCCAGAGCACAACCCGTACACCGCACGCTAAAGGCAGCAGCGGCGAACTGCAGCATCGTGCAACGCGCTGCGTCGATCACGGGCAACAGCATGTGGACCTGAAACTTGGCGAAGCGAAGTTTCCACCCATCCTGTGCGTGACGAACAAGCACAGCCAACACCGCTGCTACGCAAACCGCCAAGCGGTTGCTGGCGACGGTTTGCTAGCCCGCCGACCGTCACCTTCGAAGGTTCCGGCCGTCGCCTGCCTTCACATTGGCGGCGATGCGCAGCGTCATCGCCCGCATCGCCTCTGGCGTGATCTCACCGGTTGCTGCAACAGCACCACATGCGCCTGAAGCCACAAATGCATGCCATGCGAATCGCCGACAACTCACGCCGTGCGCGGTTGGCCCATCGACGCTGTGGTGGTGACCGGCAATTGCGCATCCACCGTCACCGGGCTGTCGGCCTGCAGCAAGGCGCGCGCTTCGGCATCGCTGGCCACCGCCGGCGGCGAGCCGCGTAGCGGCAATCCCGCGGTTTCGCGCACGAACAGCATCGTCACCAGGCCGATCGCTGCCGCACCCATCAGGTAGTACGCCGGCACCAGCGGGTCGCCGGTACGCTCCACCAGCCAGGCGGTGACCAGCGGCGTGGTGCCACCGAACAACGACACCGACACGTTGAAGGCAATCGACAACGCGCTGTAGCGCACCGGCGTGTAGAACAGCGCCGGCAAGGTGGACGGCATCGAGCTGGTGAAGCACACCAAGGCCAGGCCAAGCAGCATCAGCCCGGCGAAGATCAGCCCGTCGTTGCCGCTACCGACCAGCAACAGGCACGGGATCGCCAACGCAAACAGCGCGATGCAGGCACCGATGATCATCGGCCGCCGGCCCAGTTTGTCGCTGAACATGCCGCCGACGATGTTGAGCGGCATCATCACCAGCATCACCAGGATGATCAGCAACAAGCCCTTGCTCTCGGCGTAACCCATCGTGACGCTGAGATAGCTGGGCATGTAGGTCAGCAGCATGTAGTCGGTGACGTTGAATACCAGCACCAGGCCCACGCACTTGAGCAGTTGCGGCCAATGCAGGCGCAGCAGCGTGGTCAGGCCCTGCGCGGCGGTCTGCCGTTCGCGCTGCTCGGATTGTTCGGTATAGGCGCGAAATGCCGGGGTCTCTTCCAGCTTCATGCGCATGTACAGGCCCAGCAACCCCAACGGCCCGGCGATCAGGAACGGCACGCGCCAGCCCCAATCGAGCATCTGCGCCGGAGTCACGCTCATGTGCAAGGCGGTCACGGTGGCGGCGCCGGCGATGTAGCCACCCAGCGTGCCGAACTCCAGCCAGCTGCCCATCAGGCCGCGATTGCGATCGGTGGCGTATTCGGCAATGAAGGTGGCCGCGCCACCGTATTCGCCGCCGGTGGAAAATCCCTGCAGCAAGCGCGCCAGCAACAGCAGTGCAGGCGCCCATAAGCCAATGCGCTCGTAAGCTGGAATCAGGCCGATACTGAAGGTGCCCAGCGCCATCAGGATCATCGTGGCGGCCAGGACTTTCTGGCGCCCGTAACGGTCGCCGAGCGGTCCGAAGACCATGCCGCCGATCGGCCGCACCAGAAAGGCCACGGTGAAGGTGGCGAAGGTCGCGATCAATTGTGCGGTGGGGCTACTTGCCGGGAAGAACACCTGGCCCAGCGTCACCGCCAAATAGCCGTATACGCCGAAGTCGAACCACTCCATTGCATTACCGAGCGCCGCAGCGCCGACGGCCTTGCGCAGCATGCTGCGGTCCACCACGGTGACGTCATCCAGTTGCAGCTGGCGGCGGCGTTTGAACCAGCCAAAGTGCGAACGCATCGCGCGGGCATCGTGCATCTATGGTCTCCGTAAGTTGCGCCCGGGATATCTCGTCGGGCGCAGGCCGTCGCTACCCACACGCCCTGGCAACGCACAGGACACGGCACATCACGCAAGTACGGCAACGCATTGCACTTAGATGACACCGGAGGCATTCCCGGACGGCCGCGTGGATTCAACGACGCTGCGGGACAGACGACCAAGGGATGGGCATTGCCCAAGGGCTTGATCAGTGCGCTATGTTACTACAGCCGGCCGATCGATGCAGGCGCGACGGCGCCAGGCGCGCAAAACACCTTGTTTTCTGGCCGATTCATCTGCACTGGTGCGCGATGCGTACGCGCCCGTCCGCTGTGTACGCATCCGCTGCGACGATGTCGCGCACGCCCTGCGTGACGCAGCACCTGCAGCAGCACGATGCATCGCAAGCCCGCTTTTTACAGAGAATGAAAACCTGCTGCGCCTGCGTCAGACGACCGCACGCCAACGTTCGTCAGCGATGCTCAGCGCCGTGCAAGCGCATCTCAAGGCGATGCGATGTTGCGTGCAATCAGGCTGCATCCAGCAGCGACAACAGGTCTTGCAGGTCCTCACGCGTTTGCGGTCTGACTGCGCGTGCCAGTTCCTGCCCGTCGCGCAGCAGGATAATGGTGGGCCACAGTTTGACGCGAAAAGAGCGGCCCAGCGGCCGCCCTTTCCCGTCTTCGATCTTGCGGTAGTCGATCGCTTCGTATCCGCCCAACAGCTTTTGCAGCAGCGGCTGCGCGGCAATGCAGTGGCCGCACCAGTCGGTACCGAATTCCAGAACCTGCAAACCGGTCTGTGCCTCCACTGCGCTGCGTTCCGGGGCCTGGGAGGCGTACTGGCGAACGAAGCCCATCGTCTGGATGCTCCGCTTGATTACGACAAGGCGCGCTGGATATCTTCCAGCGGCAGGTTGGTCAGATCCTTGGCCAGGTCGCCCACCAGGCGCTGCTGGGTTTCCTTGTGCAGCAACGGGCGCACGCGGCCCAAGGTGGTCGGGTCGGCCACCAGCACCAGGTGCGTGTACTCGTGCTTCAAGGCGCCATCGTTCAAGGCGTGCGAGAGCTGCTTGGCAAATGTCATTTCGTCCAGGTCTGTTTCGGTGAGATCTTGCGGCGCCTTGCCGGCCGGGCCGTCGTCATCGACGTTCTGCACGTCGGTGCGCGCGTGCTGGCGCAACACCACCTTGGATTCGTTGCCGGTGTTGGTGAACCAGCGGGCTTCGCCGCCGTCGGCCACCACTACCAAGGCGCCCTGAGGAATTTGCAGACTCATCCCATTTCTCCTGGTCGATGTTGACGCTGCCACTGCAGCGCCAGTCGATCTCAACCTAGGCGAGAAGATGTAAGGATTGCGCCTAGCCGGTGTCAGCAGCGCGTTAGGGCTGCGCGTCGAACTTCGGCAACGGCAGCTGCGCTGCCTGCTGAAAAAAACGCGATGGCGCGTAGCGCCTGCTGGCTTTTTCCGTGGGGCGTGGGAAATGGAAGCTGTGCCGCGGCCGGCCCGCACCCGCACGGCGGCGAGCGCAGGTGTTGTTCGTTGCTGGGCATCCGCTCGGCAACGCGGCGTCATCGCGTGCGCTACGCCGGCAGTGTCCGAGCGAGGGACGTGGCGCCCTCACCTGAGCGATTGCATCGTCGTACACCGGGCACTGCATCAGCCCAGATAGGGGCGCTCGCTGGCAAACAACAGCTGCTGGGCGCCACGCCGCCATGCATCCGGGCAGCGCTGGCCCAGTAGGACCGCCGCCATCGTGTAGGCCAGGCCGCGGCCGACCAGGCTCACGCCGCCCAACGCCGCTTCGGCCTGCTGCTGGCTGCCGCCGGCCTGTACCGCGTCGAAGAACCGGGCGATGTAGGCGCCATCTTCGCCGGTCCCTTGCAGGGTTGCCGCACGCAACGCATCCGTCTGCCAGCCCTCGCGCGCGGCCAGTGCCCAGGCGCTCGGTGCAGTGATCGGGTCGAGCCCGGCGCTTTCGGGTAGCACGCGTGCCTGCTGCAGCAATGCGGCGCTGGCGCCATGGGACGCGGCCGCGAGCCGGACGATGCGCGCCTGCACGTCGGCATCGGCGGCCGCCTCTGTCACTGCCGTGTCCAGTTGCCCGTGGGCCAGGGCGTAATAGCTGTGGTACGGCGTGCCCTGGGTGCGCTCACCGCCCTCCAGTGCCACGATCGATGCCAGTGATGGCGACTGCTGCGCCATGCCTGGCAGGTCCGTCGCCAGGCCGCGGTAGCGCTGCAAACGCGCCAGCAGCGGCAGCACTTCATCGGCCAGTGCCGGCGCGCGCGCTGCCTGTTCGTACAGCGCCTGGGCTTGCGGCAGATGCAGCTGACCGACCTGCACGGCCGCTGCAGCGCGCTGCAGCCACGGGTCATTCGGCCAGCGCGCCTGTGCGGCGACAAACGCCTGGTCGCGTTCGGGGGTATCGCTGCGGCAGCGGATCGCCGCGTACTGCAATGCAGGCGCATCCGGATGCGCCTGCGCAGCGGTAGTCTGCTGGCCGCACACCTGCGCCCGTTGCTCGGGCGTGGCGATGTCCTGCTGCATCCGCAGCGCCACCACGTCTTGCCGGTTGCGCTGCAGGCGCTCGGTCAAAATGGCGGGCAAGGCCTGTGGCGCTGCGCTGCGCAATTGCTCCATCCACTGCTCCAGATACGCCGAGTCCGCAGCGTCCCAGCGCGCATGCGCGGTGATCAGCGCCAGATCGCGCTCCGGTCCCAGCTCGCCCAACAGCTCGTGGGGCGAACGCCCGGACACGGCCGTGAGCACGTCGCGGTACTGGCCGCCCTTGCCGCTGACCTTCTGCGGCGGCTCGCTGAAGATGTCCTGCGCCTGGGTGCGTTCCCAGCGTGTGGTGCTCAGACTGCGCGTGGTGTCTTCGCTGGCCGAGCCGTAGCTGGCACGCCAGTTCAGCAGCAGCGCGGCACCGGCCACGTTGTAGGCGAACTGGCCGCCGTGGCCGCCGCTGGGCGCATCGAAACGTTCGATCGCCGCGCCGTCGGCGGTGCGGGTTTCCACGTGATGGGTCGAACGCTCTGACAGGCGAAACACATGGCGCTCATTGGCCGGGATGGTGGCCGACTGCCCGTCGATGGCCACCGTCACGGTCTGCTGCAAACCGTTGTAGGCGACCACTTCGGCCATGCCCACCGCGCCGCCGGCCCACAACACGCCAGCCACGATCGATGCGGCCACCGCCACCCGCGCCACCGACGGAAACACGCCGTCGGCGGCCAGAAAGCGCTGCCACAGGTTCTGCCGCAGATCGCGTTGGCGCATCTCGCCCGGCAGGCGGATCGGGTAGTCGGTCGGTGCCGCCGGAGGGGTACCGTCGGTTGGCGAGGTGTCGCCGCTGCGCAGTCGCTCGGCCACGGCGTTTTCTGCACGCAGCAACTCTTCCAGGCTGGCATCGCGCAATGTGCCCAGGGCGTCCAGGGTGACTTGCACCCAGCTGCCGGCGGCCTTCATCCAGGCATTGATGTTGTTCTCGTCGGCCTCGACCAGACCAAATTCCGGCAGGCACTGCGACCACTGCGGCTTGCCCAGTGCCTGCGCCAGCGGCGCGTTCATCTGCACCTGGCCGGCTTGCGCATACACCTGACCCAGCGCGCGTTGCACCTGATTGCAGGCCGCCACCAGCTTGCGCAATTCCTTGGACGAGACGCGGCCATCGGCGATCACGCTCTGGAAGGTCTGCAGGTACAGCAGATTGGCGTCTTCCAGATCGGCGATGGTGTGGTCGGTGTAATGCAGCACGGCCAGATAGCCACGCAGCAGCGCCGGCCAGCCGCCGCCGATACGGTTGGCTGCCGCCAGGTGCACGCTGCGGCAACGTTGATCATGGCCGCTGACGCGCGCACGCAGCACCCGCAGCTCGTCGTCCAGCTCGGCGATCACCGCCGGCAGCTGCGTGCGCGACAACGTGGTGCCCTTCCAGGTCACCACCCCGCCGGCGGCGCGCAACCCGCCATCCATCAGGCCTTGCAAGGTGGCGCGTTGGCGCTCGCGCTCGCGCAGTTGTTCGATCGCCTGGCCATCGTCGGGCAGGTACAGGCCGTCCAGCGCCTGCAGCAGGTCGCCGGACGGCAGCGGCGTGGCATACAGCTCGTCCAGGGTGCGCGCGGTACGCGTGCACGAGCGCCCCAGGTACAGCCCTTGGTAGCGCCGCGACAACGACAACGCGGCGAAGTCGCGTTCCAACTGCTCCAGCGAAACGGCAGTGTCCACGCAGGTGGGCGCCTGGCCGTTGAACATGCCCAGCGAGACGCGTTCACGCAGCGCCTGGGCGTCATGCAGCAGCTCCATGGCCGGGCGCGCATCGATGGGGCAGGCGATGTAGCGGCGCTTGAGATTCTCCTCGCGTGCGGCGCTGGGCGGATGCGTGGCCCACATCTGCGAGGGCTGTGCGATTTCGCCATGAAACAGCCGGTGCATCGGCGCTGTCTCGGTCGGTACCGCCGGCACCGCCCCATGGCCGGGGTCGTTCAACACCACGCGCATGTGTTCGATGATGCGCGACTGGATGGCGAACAGATCCTTGACCGGGCGGTCCTGGGCGAATTCGCGCGCGGCAAAGCGCAGCGCGCGCTGGAAGCCGTCATCGGCCGCTTCCAGCTTGTGCAGTGCATGCACCAGCGCATCGCTGCCGGTGAGCGATGCGGCGACCAGATCGGCCTGGTATTCCATCTCGCGCGAAAGTGCGCGCTGCGCCAGTACCACGCCGCGGAAGGCGATTTCGACCAGCGAGCGGATCGACCACACGATCAACGACAGCCCCCAGCCGATCCACGCCACGCGCAGGTCGATGCGCGACAGCGTGGCCAGTATGCGGTCCAGCGCATCGCGCTTGCCCACGATGTGCGCGGCAATCTGCTGGGCGATATACACCCAACGGCCGACCGCCATGGTGCGCTGGGCGAAATGCCCGAATTCATGGGCCAGCACCGCCTTCAATTCGCCCAGGTTGAGCACATTGACCAGGCCCAGCCCGATATCCAGATTCTTGCGCGAGGGCAGCAGCAGATTGATCAGCGACAGGTCGTAGAACACCCCGGCGTTGACCTGCGCCGACAGGTACACCTTGTGCGGGCGCGGTGCCCCGGCATCGTCGGCCAGCCGGTACAGGAAGGCGAACAGCGCCGGCTGCTCGGCGGGGGTGAGTTCCAGCGCGCGGGTGTCGCGTTCGGCGCGCTTGTTGAACACCAGCGCCTTGGCCATGAACACCGCCAGAAACGCCGCGCCGGCGGCCACCACCCATTGCCAGAATGCCTGCTCGCCACCGGAGCCCTGCAGCAAGCCGGCGACCAGCCGGTAGGCGGTCCAGCCGAACCACACCAGCAAGCCCAGGTACACGGCGATGAAACCGCCCAGGCCGAGCATGGCCAGCCAGGCGTTGCGACGATAGTTGCTGCTGGGCGCAGTGAGCTGTTCCGGCACCACGGCCGGGCCTTGCGGATAGAGCGATTCCATTCGTGTCCCCTGATGAGTGGCCGGGCGCCACGCAGTCGTTCGGCATCCCGGCCGTGCGATTCGATCCGCCGGGCGCGCTGTCCCCTCGCCCCGGCAGCGCAGAAAATAGCCGAGCGCGGCGACAAAATCCATGTGACCTGCGCGGCGCAGCACATGCCCGCCGCACGAGAGCCGCAGCGCGGCTGTCAGGCAGTCATGCCCGGGCTGCGGCGTGCTCGGCCTGCACCTGCTGCACCGCCTGCATGGCCGAGCGGGTCAGTGGCGTGGGCAGGGCATCGAGTGCGAACCAGCCGAGTTCCAGCAGCACCTGCGGTTCGCGCAGCACCGCCTGTTCCGGGCCCTGGATGCTGGCCAGATACACCGGCGCCACCCAATGCTGCGGCGGGTCCATGTCCGGCTCGAAGTGGCTGACCACGCAGAGCACGCGCTGCGGGTGCACCTGCAGGCCGGTTTCTTCGAGCACTTCGCGCACCACCGTGGCTTCCACGGTTTCCATCCAGTCCACCTTGCCGCCGGGCAGCCCCCAATGGCCTTGCTCGGGCGCACGCCCGCGCAGCACCAGCAACAGGCGGCCATCGGCGCGCTGGATGAAGGCACCGCAGCCAACGCGCGGGCGTAACTCGGAAGACATCGGCATCAGCAACTCTCGCAGACTCTGGCCCGTCAGTGTCCTAGATGTGGTGGCTGCGGGGAATGCTGGCCGGAATGTTCGATCGCCACGCCTTGGCACTGAGGAGCGCCATCCAGGAAGCAGCGGCGGCAGCGCGCAACTGCGGAAGGCATGCGCTTATCGCGGTATGGCAGTGCCGGTGCGCGATTACACCGCCTTAGCACCGCATTGGCGAGGATGGCCGCCTTTCCGCGCCATGTCGGCGCGCAGCTGTTGGAGAGGTACATGTCTCGAATTCTCGTCATCGGTGGCCACGGCAAGGTGGCGCGCCTGCTCACGCCGCTGTTGGTGCAAGGCGGGCATCAGGTCACCGCGCTGTTCCGCAACCCTGCACACGAAGACGACGTGATGGCCGATGGCGCCACGCCGGTGGTGTTCGATATCGAACACGCACAGACCGATGCCATCGCCGCGCAACTGGCCGGTCACGATGCGGTGGTGTGGTCGGCCGGGGCGGGCGGCGGCGAGGCGGCGCGCACCTACGCGGTGGATCGCGATGCGGCCATTCGCTCCATGCATGCGGCCGAGCAGGCGCGCGTGCGGCGCTATGTGATGGTGTCCTATCTCGGCGCAGGGCTGGAACACGGCATCGGGCCGGACGATGCCTTCTTCGCCTATGCGCAGGCCAAGGCCGCTGCCGATGCGCACCTGCGCAGTACCACGCTGGACTGGACCGTGCTCGGCCCCGGCCGGCTCACCCTGGACCCGCCCTCGGGCCGCATCACCCGCGACCCGGGCAGCGATGCCGAAGGCGGCGTCTCGCGTGCCAACGTGGCGCAGGTGATCGCCGCCGCACTGGCAACGCCGGGCAGCATCGGCAAAACGATCGGCTTTATCGACGGGCAGACCCCCATTGCGCAGGCGCTGTCGCAGCTGGAATGAACGCAACACCCCATGCGATCCGCACTGCACGCGGCCACCGGCGCCGGCTAACGAATTCCTAAAGCCGGCGCCCGCATAGTCGCTGGCGCAGCCATTGTGGAGGTCGCTTATGTCCGCGTTTGTCAGCGCGCGCCGCGCCGGGATCCTGCCGCCGTATCTGCTCGAACATGTGGCGCAGGCTGCGCCCGCACACGCGCGCCAGTGCGCGCTGCTTTCGCGGCAAATCACCGCCCAGCTACGGCAGCAGCGCGCACTGGGGCTGCTGGCACGCGCCGATGCGCCGGCGGCAGATGCCAAGGCGCAACAGACCGCCCCGGCGGTGCAGCGGCGCATCTACGATGCCCAGCAAGGCACCGCCCTGCCCGGCACCCTGGTGCGTGACGAAGGTGCCGCCGCCACCCAGGACGTGGCGGTGACCGAAGCCTACGACTACCTGGGCGCGACCCACGATTTTTTCCAGACCGTGTACGGGCGCAATTCGATCGACGCGGCGGGCATGCCGCTGATCGGCAGCGTGCATTACGAGCGCGGCTACGACAACGCGTTCTGGAACGGCGAGCAGATGGTGTTCGGCGACGGCGACGGCGAGGTGTTCAACCGCTTCACCATCGCCCTGGATGTGGTCGGGCACGAGCTCACCCACGGCGTCACCGAGCGCACCGCCAACCTGATCTACCAAGGCCAGTCCGGTGCCTTGAACGAATCGATTTCGGACGTGTTCGGCGTGCTGATCAAGCAGTACACGCTGCGCCAGAGCGCCGACCAGGCCGACTGGATCATCGGCGCCGGCTTGCTGATGCCCGGCATCAAGGGCGTGGGCCTGCGCTCGATGCAGGCGCCCGGCAGTGCGTACGATGACCCGGCCCTGGGCAAGGACCCGCAGCCGGCGACCATGGCCGGCTATGTCGACACGCAAGAGGACGATGGCGGCGTGCACTACAACTCCGGCATTCCCAATCACGCGTTCTATCGGGCCGCCGTCGCGATCGGTGGGGCGGCGTGGGAGAAGACCGGGCGCATCTGGTATCGCGCGCTCACCGGTGGCGAGCTGGCCGCCGGCGCGGACTTCGCCACCTTCGCCGCGCTGACCGTCGAGGTGGCCAGCGCCGAGTACGGCGCCAACAGCAGCGAAACCGCAGCAGTGCAGCAAGCCTGGCGCGACGTGGGCGTGCTCGCATGAGCCCACAACGGCCACCGGTGGAAACCGGCGTGACCTTGCGACTGGCGCGCGAAGGCGGGGTGGCGGCGTTTCCGGCCATGCGCCGCGAGCGCCAGTTGGCGATGGATGCGCTGGACGATGCGCAGCGGGTGCGACTGCGCAGCGTGCTGGATCAGTGCATGGCGCACGCGTTGCCGGCGCCGCAGGCCGGCGGTGGCGATCGCCGCTATTTCAGCATCGTCTGGGATGGCGCCAGCGAGCCGCTGCGCATCCCCGAAGAACATGCACCTGCGGAAATCGTGCAGCTGTGGAAGCAGGGCACGCTGTAGCGCAGGTCGATGGCCGCAATGTGACCTGGAAGGCACCGCTCTACAGCGGCGCGTGCGATGCGCGGCATTGGCTTCTTACCCAAACGAAGACACCGCGCGGTGCGCGGTGTCTGTCGGTGAGCGAATGTGGTCCAACTGCGGATGCCTGCACCCTTTAAGCTGCCTAGATGCTCTAGGGCTGCACAGCTGGTGATGCATAGTGGCGCGCGCCGCGTTAGCGCGACGTGCAGCGCAGCCGTCAGTCTGAAGACATGCCTCTCATCGCTGCACTGCACCAAGCACGCGGTACGCGGCAGCCGATCAATTCTCCGGATGCGCTTCCACCAGATGCGCCAACAGCATCAACGAATCCTGCCAACCCAGGTAGCAGGCGTGTAGCGGAATCTGCGCGGGAATGCCTTCCTGCACCACGTGCAGATCGGTACCGCACGGCAGCGTATGCAACTGCACCGTGGTGACCATGGTGCTAGGCAGCGAGGGGTCGTCGAACGCATCGTCGTAGCGCAACAGCACGTTGGGTTGCAGCTCGCGGTAGGTGCCGCCGAACGCGTGGCGCTGGCCATTGGCGAAATTGGTGAACGCCATGCGGAAGGTGCCGCCGACATGCGCATGCAAATGCTCCACGGTGCAGGTGAAGCCATTGGGCGGCAGCCACTTGGCCACCGCATCGGCTTGGAGGAAGGCGCGATAGATCCGCTCGGGGCTGGCACGTATGACGCGGTGGAGCGTGACGGTGGACATGGGCACTCGCTTGGGCAGAGAACGTCTCTGCATGCTAGCCATGAACCGGCCGTTGCACATCATCGGCAGGCCATGGCCCGCGTGCGCCACTATCGCGCACGGGCGGGGGCGGCTCGGCGAGGTATGAGCTGCTGCCTGCTGCACGCACTGCGTTGCCCCAGCCCGCAACGACGCGACGTTGGCCTTGCTACATGTGCGCGCCAGCCTGGCCGACCGTCCGACGGCAATGCCCAGCGACACACGCTCGCATTGCCGCCGCGACCGGCTTCGCGGATAGTCGCCGCACTGATCGGACGATTTTTCCATGATGCTCGTCACTGTGTTGCTGCTCGCCGCCGGACTGCTAGGTGCCGTTGTGCTCGCCGGAGGTCTGTGGTGGTTGCTGGCGCGACGCCGCGACGCCAAGGCCGATGACATCGCGACGCCGTCGGCAAGCAATGCGTCCACAGCACATGCGTCGCCCTCGCCCTCGCCGATTGCACCGGCACCATCGCCTGTCGCGCCGCTGCAGCAGCCCGTGCCGCCGCCCGCTGCGCAGACGTTGCAAATCGAACCGCCGCCGATGCGCCCGCTGTTGCGGCGCATGTATGCGGCGGTGATGGCCACGCCATCGCTGGCCGAGGGCACGCTGCCCACCGACCCCGCCCAGGCCGAGGTGTTGGCCGCCGTCGCCGCCGCGCTCGAACAAGTCGACCTGCGGCCGCAATTGCTGCCGCGTCGCCCGCACCTGTTGCCGCAGCTGATGCGTGCGGTAAACGACCCCGATGCCTCCGGCCGCGGCATCGCCGCGATCATTGCGCAGGACCCCGCGTTGGCAGCCAACTTGCTGCGCATCGCCAACAGTGCGCTGTACCGCCCGCAAGGCGGCCCGCTGGAAAGCCTGGAGCGCGCGGTCGTGCATATCGGCACCGAAGGCGTGCGCCAGATCGTCGCCGCCGCCGTCATGCAGCCGGTGCTGAGCCTGGATGGCGGGCTGTACTCACGCCTGCCTGCCGCCGTGTGGGATTACGCCCTGCGCACCGCCACCGCCGCAGCCGCCTATCTGCGCGAACGCGGCGGCGACACCTTGTCCGGTCAACTCGCCGGCTTGCTGCAGGGCCTGGGCGCGATCGTGATCCTGCGCGTCCTGCGCGACACCTACGCCGAGCGCCGCGGCGTGCCCTACAACCTGGAGGTAGCCGCCGCCCTGGTCGAACGCCATACCGCCGCCGTGGCCAAGACCATTGCCACCGCCTGGGACCTGCCGCCACAACTCGGCACCGCGCTGGACGAACAGCGCCCCGAACACGACACCAGCCTGCTCGCCACCCCGCTCGGCCTGGCATTGCGCTACGGCCGCCTCGCCGCCGCCCTGGCCATGCTCGCCCGCCACGGTGCCGAGCACGAAGACCACGCGCTCGGCATCCTGGCCACCCTGCAGCCGGACAGCGACGCCAACGCCGCACTGTGGCAGCGGCTGGTGGCAGCGAGCGTAGAGTGAGTTGCAGTAACGCTACGGCCGTTGCTTACCGCAGCATCCCAGCGTCAATCAGCCGATGACCATGTCCACTGCATGCCTTGAAGATTCGGCTCAGCCAGGCCCTGCTGGCTGAATGCGGCTGGCGCGAATGTAGTAACGCAACTAGTGCATTCGCAACCGGGGCATCCGGACGCAAGCGCACATCATGCTCACGCCGGCACGCACAGACTGGACGGGTTCCCCAAACGACGAGAAACATCCATGGATAAGAATCGTATCGACGGTGCCGCCAAGCAGGTCAAGGGCTCGGTCAAGGAAGCCATCGGCCGCGTCACTGGCGACAAGAGCACCGAACTGGAAGGCGCCGCCGAAAAGAATGTTGGCAAGGTGCAGCGCAAGGCCGGCGAAGTTGCCGATGACGTGCGCGACGCTGTCAAATCGAATAAGTAAATCGGGTGCATGATCGGTAGGCGGATGCCTGCCGTGCTGTAAACCGCATCAGGACTATGCGTCGCGTACATCGCACGCAGTGATGTAGCGCAAGCAGCGCTCGATCACCAACGCCCCGACCTGGTCGGGGCGTTGGCGTTTTGGCACGCGGCGCTGACGCTGTATCGCGCGTATAGAACAGCAGGCTGGCGTGCATACCGAACCGGGTCTGAAGGTGGGTATGCATATTGGCGAGCGCCTTGCCAGCACCGGGACTATGGGGGCTACTCACTGATGGCAGCGCCTGGCGTGACGGATGCGAGACGGAAGGTAACCATCTCATCACCCGCGGCCGCGGCCGCAGCTTCGCTGCCTCACGCCAGCTGCTACACGGTGCAGCACGCGGCAATGCGAACCGCACCAATGCAGCAGCCTGGGCGAAGGCTTCCGCATTGCAGAAGACATCGGCACCTGCACCTACAAGCCCATGTACCGATGCCGATGCAGGATTCGTGGCGGCGCTGGAAGCGGCGCAGCGGCATGAGCGCGACAGGCATGCCGTCGAGGCGACGCGATGAGTGGTGACGTCGGCTGCTTTGAAGGGCATGAGTTAGAGCAAGCGATACCGTTTGGAAGCCACGCTTTTCGAAGAATCTGCCTGTTGACAACAAGAGTTAGTATCCCTAACTTCACCAGCATCCGAAAGACATCGGAGCTGTGGTTGATGGAAGACAGCAGAGAGGAACGCGTAGTGTTCCCGCAGGTGACGTGGCTGCTCAAGATCATCGCGACTTCGACCCGGGCCGATGACGTTATGTCAGGACGGATTCGAGATGGTATGCGTGCACCGATCTGCCGCTGAGTCACATGCTCAGTGGAGCAGCGATGCTATGAGTGAATCCTTTGCGCGGAAGTGATCCCGCGACCTGCCTTGCTCAAGTACGATGACCTGCCTACGTGTACGGATCGCGTATGAGACCCACCAAGGTTGCAATGTTCTCAGTTGCCATCCTCTGCGTAACTTCGCTATGTGCATGCGCACATACACTTGTTAAACCTACTTCGCCACTTCCAAAAAAGCCGCGTGCAATGACGACGCCTGATACTTCAATGGTCAACCCTACGCTCAGCGCTGTTGAGATTGGCGAAAGATTTTTGAAACTGCTGGGCGGGTTGGACTCCAGGAAAGATCTGACAGTCGATCGGGTCCGCGAAGTCACTGGCATTTCTCTGAAAAAAGTTTCCTTCCCCTCTGAGGCTCTTGAGTCGTATATCCACGGCCAAGCGCTTAGTAATGGCTGGAGCTACTTATTGGAGCTTACTCCCGAGTCTCGTGCTCTCAAGCAGGGCATTGGTCTGTCTTTTGTCAACGAGGATGAAGGATCTTCAAGTCTTCAAGATAACTGCGTCGATTTTAAGGAATACAAAAGTTCGCTTATTGAGTTGGGATTTGTGGATTCGCCCGTGCATGGTGAGATCGGCCAACTACAAAGCTGGCGGTTTGCTAGGTTCGCGAAAGACGGAAGCGGAAACGACATTGTGATTTCGCTCCTTCCTCAAAATGAAGTGCCAGGTTCTCCCGGCAGGCTATGTGTCAAATCAATTGGAACACTGAACTAACCAAGGACGGAAGCTGATGGCAACGCCTAGCCCGCAACTCGAAGCAGCTCTCGCCAGCTTTTCTACGTATGAATTCACACATTGTATGCTGCGTCTGTCACCCCTTAGGATCTGCCAATGCGCTTCCCCCGAGCAGCCCTGCTCTTCCTAACCGCACTCTGCGCACCTGCACTAAGTGCTTGTGCCCATGGACCACTGAAGCCGCTTCCGAAGGAGCACGCTGACATGACTTTGCCAGAGGCTGTCACCGCCAACAAAATTACGCTTAGCGCTGAAGAAATAGGCAATCGGTTCTTGAAACTGATCGAGGGGCTAGAGTCCCGTGATGACCTGAGTCCCGAACGTATTCGGGAAGTTATGGGGATCACTCTTAAGAAACCAGATCCAGCAGAGCTGTCAGTGGCGTACTGGAGCATCGATCTGCAAGATGGGTGGCGCTATGCATTTACCTATGTTCCAGAATCGCCCTCGCTTTTAAAAGGCGTGGACTTGACTTTTCAAAACGATAAAGACGATTGGTCTAATATGTCTGCTGTCTGCGGGCTTGATTTTGATCATTATGACAAGGCACTTAAAGCAATGGGCTTTAATGCCTCACCCACTTACGGACCGATTGGTCAGCTTGAGGATTGGCGTTACACAAAATTTGCAAAAGATGGAGTTGGTGGGGATATCGTTATTTCCGTTGTCCCGAGGAACATTGTGGTCCGTGAGCCTGGTCGACTTTGCGTCAAATCTATCGGTACGTTGAACTAATCAACAAGGAACGAAAGATGGCAGCCGTCAGCCCCCAACTCGAAGCAGCGCTTGCCCGTTTCTCAACTGATCCAAGTGTGACGCGGGATCAAGCACAGCAACTGCGCACGGCAATTATCTCCAACACAACGCTTCTTAAAGAGTTCGAGAAAGAGGCTAAACAAGGGCATTTGCAGGGATTTTCCTTACAGTCATCAGCTAATAGAGCCCCAAATTTAGTGGGCAGTTACGACATGCAAAGCGGAGTTATCACGCTCCCGACGGCAAGCTTTCAGCCAGCAGGCACAACTCCTAGTAGTGATTTAAAGGCTACGCTGCAAGTCCAACATATGACTCTGGTGTTTGCTCGGAGCACGTATCAAGATGTGGCCAGAGTCAGTCATCCTGTGACGCAGGATATGGTGGACAACTTGCAGTCCACGCTAAACAGATCACCGTTCCTTGCTGATCAGCTTAAGAAAGCGGCAACCACCGTCGATCCTTCGGATACATCAAGCCCGAAACGTGCACAACTTGAGAGCTTTGGATTTGTTGGACCGGGTGTCTCCGCCGGCGGGACCTATGATGGCAACAACAAGGTTATGAATTTGCCGCCGATTGGCTTGCAGACAGCATCTGCCAACAACCCTCAGGGCAGATTCTCTGAGAAAGATATGGTGTTCGTACTTGGGCATGAAATTCAACACAGCTTTAATCATGCGGATAAAACAAAAGCTACCGCCAACTTTCTGAATGATGTAAGGAGTCAGGCAATCGCCAAGACTCCTGTGCACGACTACACCAACGAGCTGCGTTCATATATCCAGTCGGGACGCGAGGACGAAGCGAAAGCAGAAATCGCGGGTTGGAATGCGTTACTCAGCCACGAAAGACAGTCTAATCCGACTGCCAATGGCCTTGATCTCATGTTAAACACCAAGAATGCGAGGACACTAGATTTCGTACACAGGGATCCGCTTACCACTAAGGCAGTGGCAAATCCTGGCCTCGGCTTCAATCAGGATGGCAGTTTGTCTCCAACGGTCAGCAACATCGCCGCAATGGGCCAGCATTACTTCGACCGTCCATCTCCCCTCTACGCGCAGCCAGGCCAGCACCCGGTAGGCCTCGGCGAGCACCGCAATCAAGCTGGCCAGCTGCAGCCCACTGCGGATTACACCAATTACTACGGCACCTGGGCTGTAGAGCAGATTCTGCAGGCCGAAGACCGTGCGAACGTGATGTATCAAGGTGCCCGGCCGCAGGTGACCATCGATATGGCAGCGCTGGGGCTCAAAGAACATTTGATCGAGAACGAAGGGCTCGACCGAGGCGTCAACAAGTCACCGTTTCCGTATCAGGACACAAGTACCAGGCCGTCCACGCTGCATCATTTCGACCATACCCAGGATGGAAGCGTCAGTCCCGCGCACGACCATACCTATGTTCCGGTCGTGCCCAGTGCGCCTGCTGCAACGGGTTCGCTTGGGCCGGACGATCCTGCGCACCCGGATCACCGCATGCTGGAGCAGATTCGCAGTGGCGTCCGCAAGATCGACGATAGCGTGGGCAAGCCGTACGACGACATGAGCGAGCGCGTCAGCCGTAGCCTGCTGGCCGTGTGCAAGGACAACCGCGAGGCCTACCCGGCTGCGGGGGATCGCTCGCTGGCAGACAATGCGTTGAGCCGCGTGGACCATGTTGTGATGGGCAAGACCGGCAACGTGTTTGCGGTAGAAGGGCGGCTGGATGACCCTGGGCACAAGCGTGTGCACGTGGAGATCGACCAGGCAATTCGCACCCCGGTGGAACAGTCGGACCAGAAACTCCTGGCGGCCAACCAAGCCATCGCGCAGGAAAGAGCCCTGACACAGCAGCAAGAGCTGGCACGTGGAATGAACGAGCCTAGCCAGGGCAGCCTGTCCCGCTAGATCGCACGCTTGCGGAGCACCACGACGCCATCAGGGCCCGATGGCGGTCTGCGTTGCATCACCTCACACCGCTTGATACACGCCAAACCCGCAGTACGCATATGCTAGTTGCGCACCGGCGCAGGGCGAGCGCTGTAACTTGACCCTAGCCACCACCGCCCGCACACTCCCGCTCGGAGCCTAGAAACTCCACACAGACAGCGGCACCCACCTCCGAGAATTTGGTGGGTTTTTTGTGCCTGGCCGAAAGGCCTGGCACGGCTCGGCGTTCTTGCGCCGGGAGGGCGGCGAATACAACACCCGCAAGGGGAATAAGCCCGCCGGCTGTCTGCGGTTTCTAGCCTCCCGGTATCCCGCTGCGTTGTGCAGCGGGAGCCAGCCCATGGCAAGGAGAGCGGCATGCACGACGAACCCGGCTACTGGATGTCCGAAGGCACGCAATACCACCTGCTACGCGTACGCGACCAACTGCGTCTGCTGGCCACCTTGGCCACACCGCGCACCCGCGAGGAAGGCGCAATGGGCATGCCGGCCATTCCCCTGCAGCAGTGGGCGCATTGCCTGCAGCACTTGGCTGAGCAGGTGGATGATGTGCTGGGGGATTTGGGCACCGCCCGGTAACGCACTTTCTTCGATGCAAGCAAGGCGCTATGTGATCGAGCACGCAAGCTCGCACCGTCAAGCGACCTGATCCACACGCGCATGCAGCGCGTGGGCTAGGATCGGTGCATACAGGGGGAACACCATGGACAGGATCACCACCATCGCGCGATGCCTCGTGCTGGCAACGTCAGTGCTGTGTGGCGCGGCATACGTGCAGCCGGCGCATGCACAAGGCATGCGCTCGGCCACCGGCACGGCAACAAGCAAGTACATTGCGTCAACGCAACAGCCGTATAACTCGATGGCGCACGACACCACGCCCTTCAACTGCGAGCAATACCGCACGCACCCGCATCCGGGCATGGTGCGTTACTGCCAAGGCGTCGAGAACATGATGCTGCGCAATGAAGCGCAACGTCAGGGGCGCCCTGCCCCATCGGACTCCGTCATCACATTGCCGGGTCTTGGCACTGCAGAAGCCAAGCAGCTGGGTTATGCATGCGTGGGCGGGCAAGCGATGAAGCGGCTGCGCAATGGATGGGAGCAGGTGGCGGCTCCTGCCGGTGGGTGGCAGCGGTGTTTGGGTGGGTAAGTAAACCTGACCCCGTTATTTTGGCGCCGCGCCCCAAGTAAGCATTGCATCCGACGCAGGGCACAGCGCCTGCCCCAAAGCGGTGCGGTGTCCGGGGTGTGCGGCTTTCCCATGGGTGCGTGACTTACCTTTGCCTGCGTTCTTGTGGCCGGCGTGGCGGCTGCCGATGATGGCACACACGTTTTGTAATGGAGACCCCGCCATGGCATTTGCCCTGCCCGATGCGGTTGCCTGCTTCTTTGCGGCCAGCAATAGCGGCGATGCGGCGTTGTTGCTGCCCCACCTGGCCGATGCTGTGGTGGTATACGACGAAGGTCGCGAGCACCGAGGCGCAGGTTTCGGGCGCCTTCCCGCAGAGCCCGCTGCAGCTGGAGCATGTGTTCCGGTTAGTGGACGGCAAGATTGCGGCGCTGCGAATTCATTGATGCGCTCTGCGTGGTGATGCGTGTGGCGCTGCGTGGGGTGAGATGGCCACTGCTGTGCTCGCTTCTTGCTGGCCTTTTTACACCGCGCGTGGTCGGGCGACCTTGCCCGCCATCGCTGGCGTGGCTCGCTACCTGACCGCATCCCGTTTCGCGTTGACGGCGCTTTTTGCAACACGCCGGTAGCGTGCTGTCGCATTGATGCGGCTGCACGTGAAGCCGCGCTTATTTTTTCTTTGGAGTGATTCCCCGCATGCATGCCCTGATTGTTGTTGCACACCCCGAGCCGCGCTCGCTGACGCACGCCATTGCCGCGCAGGTAGGCGCAGGACTGGCAGAAGCCGGCGGCGGCCACACGTTCGAGGTTGCTGACCTGGCGCAGGAAGGTTTCGACCCGCGCTTCAACCAGGCTGACATCGCGCTCTTTCAGCAGCGCGCGGCACCTGCGCCAGATGTAGCAGCCGAACACGCGCGGCTGGACCGGGCCGATGCGCTGGTGCTGGTGTTCTCGATTTACTGGTGGTCGTTTCCGGCACTGCTCAAAGGCTGGATCGACCGGGTGTTTACGCTGGGCTGGGCGTTCGACGAAAGCGCCGACGGCAAGATCATGAAGAAGCTGCAGCACCTTGATGTGCACATGCTGGCCATTGGCGGCGCAGACGAGCGCACCTACGCGCGGCACGGCTACTTCGGTGCGATGAAAACGCAGATCAACCACGGCATCTTCGATTTCTGCGGTGCGCAGGTGCGCACCTCGGAGCTGCTGACAGTGCCGGATGCGGGCTTTCCGCAATCGCACTTCGACACAGCGCGCGCAATTGGTGCGCGGTTGTTTGTCGCAAAAGCATCTGCATGTAGCTGACCGGCTGACTCCAGGCTACGGCTACCGCGTCATTGTGATTGGTCAGGTCTGCCAGCTGCCTGCGTGCCTGCGTGCCTGCGTGCCGATGATGCGCGCGCGTCATGACCTCGCTTGCATGATGCCGCGCTAGTCATGACGTGCAACCGCATGACCGTTTGCTGGCAGCGCATGCACCCTGCGCGGCCGCGCGTCCGGGGTCGTGCAGCAACCTGTCGCCCACCATCACGCATCACTCAAACGGCCGTGGAGACGGGCGCGAGGACTTGGCAAAGGTCTGGTACAGCACTGCCGCACGCTCATCTGCAACGACGTTTTCGATACCGCTCAAGCCTCTTTGTGCGATGGCCGCCGATGCCTTGCGATCGCCGAGCAGATAGGCGAGCCGCAGATACGCTGCGCTCTCGACCAGGTTCTTTTGCGGGGTCTCGCCGTTGTAGGCCTCGGACAGCCCGTAGTAGGCGTAGATATTTCCGGTGGCTGCGGCCTTGCGCAAGATCGCCACGCCGCTCTCGAAGCGGCCGCTAAGTGCGGTCCTGCTGCCGTAGAACACGGTGGCGGCCGGATTGCCCGCCTGCAATTCGACCTGCAACTGGGCCAGATCCAGCTTGCTCAAGCGTGCGTGCTCGGCCGGCGATGGGTAGCCGTGGGCAATCAGCCAGCGCGCTTCTGTCTGCGAGCTGGCCAGCAACGGGCTGCCAGCGACGCAGGTGTCTGAGCCGGGGTGGCAGAGATAGGGCGCGGTGTCGGCATGGGTCTTCAGGGTCCGAGCTCCCTGCGACGGTGGCGCGCTGCTGGGTGCGTTGATGTCGCTGGCAGTGCGCGTGCGAGCTGCACGCGCGATGGATGCCGGCGCGTGCTCAGGCGAGGTTGGCGGCGCGAGTTCGCAGGTGGTTGCTGCCACGGCGGTGAATGCGGCCAGCGCGATGCGGGCGAATGTCATGAGGCGATCCTGTTGGCGTGCGTACTGTGCCGGGCTTGCACACTGCAGGCCCTGCACTGCTCCCTGTGAGCCAGCACCTTGCGCGGCGGCGCTGGCAGGGTCAAGACCGCTACCGGCGGGTGGACATGCTCTGCCGGCAGGGCATCCGCCTCGCGCTTGCTGCTGCCTGGCTACGTCACGCAGAGCACCGCCAGCGCGACTAGCCCACGGGCTCCGTCACGCCGGCCTGTTTGGCGAATTCGCCAGCGGCCCAGTCCAGAAACACGCGCACCCGTGGCGACAGCTGGCGGGCGCGGGAATACAGCAGCGACACCGGGTTGGAGGGCGGCGGGGTGTCGCGCAGGATTTCCACCAGCGTGCCTTGCTGCAGGTCGTGCGCCACATGGAAGCGCGGCACCTGCGCGATGCCCAGGCCAAGCCGGATGCCGGCCAGATAGCTCTCGGTACCGGTGACGCTGAGCGGGCTGGGCAATGCGAAGGTACGCACCCCCTGCGCGGTCTGGAACTCCAGCGGCGTGACCACGCCGGTGGTGATCGAACGCAAGCCGACCATACGATGTTGGTCCAGCGCTTCCAGCTGCGCAGGCAGGCCGAAACGTCGCAGGTATTGCGGCGTGGCGCAGGTGAGGCGTTCGAGCATGGCCACGCGGCGTGCGACCAGTTCGCTGTCGCGCAGCGGGCCATAGCGCAGCACGCAGTCGATGCCTTCTTCCACCAGATCCACCCAGCGGTCGCTCTCGCTCATCACCAGCTGGATCTGCGGATAGTGCGCAAAGAACGCCGGCAACCCGGGCAGCAGGAAGTGCCGCGCCAGCGTGCCCTGCACTTCCACCCGCAGCAGCCCCTTGGGTGCCACGCCACGGAAGCTGCCTTCGGCATCGTCCACGTCGTCGAGGATGCGCATGCAGCGTTGATGGAAGAGCTCGCCATCGAGCGTGGGCCGCACCACGCGCGTGGTGCGTTGTAACAGGCGCACGCCCAGGCGCGCTTCCATCTCGGCGATGACCTTGGTGGCGGTGGAGCGCGGAATTTCCATGTCGTTGGCCGCTGCAGTGAAGCTGCGCCGCTCCACGATCCGCACGAACAACCGCATGGCGTCGAACCGATCCATGACACTCCTTGCCCACTGTTCGGGCGCTGGAAACAGTGCTGTGCAGTTTAGTGTGATGATCGTCGTGTCATTGCATTGGATAGTTTCCGCAACGCCGCAGCCCGCGGCATAACGGAAGAACATGCATGACTCAGCAGCACACTGTTGCAGTGATTACCGGGGCCTCTCGCGGTATTGGCGCTGCCATCGCGCAGCGATTGGCCGGCGATGGCTTTGCCGTCGTGCTCAACTACGCCGGCCATGCGGATGAGGCCGATCAACTGGTGCGCAGCATCGAAGCGGCCGGTGGCCGCGCGATCAGCGTGCAGGCCGATGTCAGCGACCCGGTCGCCGTCGAGCGCCTGTTTGCCGCGGCCGAGACTGCGTTCGGCGGCGTGGATGTGCTGGTCAACAACGCCGGCATCATGCAGCTGGCCACGCTGGCCGACAGCGACGATGCCTTGTTCGACAAACACATCGCGATCAATCTGAAAGGCACCTTCAACACGCTGCGCCAGGCCGCACGACGGCTGCGCGACGGCGGCCGCATCGTCAACCTGTCCACCAGCGTGGTCGGCCTGAAGCTGGAAACCTACGGGGTGTATGCGGCCACCAAGGCGGCGGTGGAAACGCTGACGGCGATCCTGTCCAAGGAATTGCGCGGGCGTGCCATCACCGTCAATGCGGTGGCGCCTGGCCCGACCGGCACGGCGCTGTTCCTGGACGGCAAGTCGCCGGAATTGATCGAACGCTTGTCCAAGGCCAACCCGCTGGAACGTCTTGGCTGCCCGGACGACATCGCGGCAGCGGTGGCGTTCCTGGTCGGCCCGGATGGCGGCTGGATCAACGGCCAGGTCCTGCGCGCCAACGGCGGCATGGTCTGACCCGCTGTGGCGCGCGGCAGTGCGCACGCTGCTGGTTTTCCCTCTCAAGGAGCAATGACATGCGCAAACGCATTCTGGTGACTGGCGCGTCCAGCGGCTTTGGCCGATTGGCCGCGCAAACGCTGGCCGCCGCCGGCCACACCGTCTACGCCTCCATGCGCGATACCGCCGGCCGCAATGCCGGCGTGGTGCAGGAGATGGCCGACTTGGCGGGCAAGCAGCAGCTGGCCTTGCACACGGTCGAGCTGGACGTGCAATCGCAGGCCTCGGCCGACGCGGCGGTGGCATCCATCGTGGCGCAGGCCGGTGGGTTGGACGTGGTGGTGCACAACGCCGGGCACATGGTGTTCGGCCCGGCCGAAGCGTTCACCGCCGAACAGCTGGCGCAGGTCTACGACATCAACGTGCTGGGCACCCAGCGGGTCAACCGCGCGGCATTGCCGCACTTGCGGGCACAGCAGCAGGGCCTGTTGGTGTGGGTGTCCAGCAGCAGCTCGGCAGGCGGCACCCCGCCGTATCTGGGCCCTTATTTCGCGGCCAAGGCGGCGATGGATGCCTTGGCGGTGCAGTACGCACGCGAGTTGGCACGCTGGGGCGTCGAGACCTCGATCGTCGTGCCCGGCGCCTTCACCAAGGGCACCAACCACTTTGCCCATGCCGGTACGCCGGACGACGCCGCGCGCGCCGCTGCGTACGAGGCCGGCCCGTATGCGGGCTTTGGCGAACAGGTGCAGCAGGCATTTGCGCGCCTGGTGCCCGAAGACGCCGACGTGGCCGAGGTGGCGCAGGCGATCGTGCAGGTGGTGAACGCACCGTTCGGCAAGCGGCCGTTCCGGGTGCATATCGACCCGGCGGGCGACGGCGCGGACGTGGGCTTTGCGGTCCTCGATCGCCTGCGCGCAGAGATGCTGCACCGTGTGGGATTGGATGATCTGTTGGCACCGCGCGTGGTGGAATGATGGGATGCGGCAGGCGCTTGGAGTGCCTGCCGGCCGTAGAGCGGCTAACAGACGGTGCGAGCAGTCGTCAGCTGGTTGTGGACGGCGCACTCACAACCGACGTGTCGGCGCAGTGCATGCCGCACCGAGCACCGGCCGCGCCCGCCTGGTGGCTGTGCCGTGGTTTTGTTGGCCGCTCTTCTTAGCGTGAAAGACGGTTCCTGCGAAGCGCGCGCTCCCACCGCATGACGTGCACCAGCACGATGCGCTGCCCATCCACGCGGTAGAACACGCGGCAAGGTGGTTCGACAATCTGGCGATAGCGCGAGCGCTGGAGTTCCTGTGGCCGGCTTCCGCTGTCCGGGTGTTCAATCAATCGCTCGACCTGCGGCAACACCCATTTGACCAGCGCCGCCGCTGCAGCGGGTGCGTTATCGATTGCGATGTCGTCGGCAATTGCGTCCAGATCAGCCAATGCCGGCACCGACCAGATTATTTCAGCCATCGCGCCATGTGTTGCTGTGCCTGTTCATGGCGCAGCGTACGGCCTTGCGCGACTGCCATTTCTCCACGGGCGATTCCTTCCAGGAGCGCAATGCGCTGCTGCATGCGCTCATCGCTGGCAACATCCACCACATAGGCTCTGGGTAAACCGTGCTGTGTGATCAGGATTGGCTCCTTGTCGCGCTCTGCAGCTGCAAGGGGTTCGGTCGCCTGACGCTTGAGCGTGGTGACAAGTTCGGTGCGCATGCAGTGACATTAAGTATCACTTCGGGCGGGGCAAGCGGCCGGCCCGAGGACGCCACACTGCGTGGTCACCCCTCGCCCAACGGCCGCAGGCACAGCCAGATGGCGCACCAGTGCGACAGCGCGCCGCCCAGCACATGGGCGTGCCAGATGGCGCGGTTGTAGACCATGGATTTGCGCACGTAGAACGCCACGCCCACGGTGTAGAAGGCGCCGCCGGCAACGATGAGCCACAGCACCGCGCTGTCCAGCCCGGCGATCATCTGGTTGATCACCACGATGCCGGCCCAGCCCAGCAGCAGATAGATCGCCACCCAGAAGCCCTTGGCGATGCCGGGCAGGCACAACTTGGCGAACACGCCGAACAGGGCCACGCACCAGACGCTGAGGATCATCACCCAGCGCCAGGTGCCGTCCAGCGCCACCAGGAAAAACGGCGTGTAGGAGCCGGCAATCATGACGAAGATGCCGGCGTGGTCGAACTTGCGCAGCATCGGCTGGCGCTGCGGCGGTGCGAAGTTGTAGGCCGCCGAACAGGCGAACATCACCAGCAGCCCCAGCGCGTAGATGCAGGTGGCCAGCAGCATGGTCTGGTTGGCGTGCGCGCGCACCACCATCCAGGCGCCGCCGACGATGGCCAGCAACAGGCCGGCGGCATGCACCGCGATATCGGCGCGGCGGGCAGAAACGGACTTGTAATGCGGAGCAGTGACGTTGGCAGGCACGGACACGGCGTTTCTTCGGTGTGGGGGATCCCACAGCGTGCAAGGCAGCCGTGACGCTGTGGGGGCGACAGGATACCCGGCTTGCTGAATCCGCTCAGTGAGGCAGGCTGGGCGCGGGCGCGCCGGTCTCATACCCTGAGACATCCTTTTCGTTTGATCTCCCTCTTTGGGAGCCCTTGCCGTATGCCTCCGTTTGCCCTCGCTCCCCGCACCGAAACCGCCGAACGCGCGCTGGCCACCACCGACGGCCGGCCCAGCCGCGACGGCGCGTTGCTCACGCAGCGCCTGGAACGGCGTTACCACGACCGCATCACCGGCAGCTTCACCATCCCCGGGCGCGACGGCAGTTACGCGCCGATCCCGGAGGATGTGCCGGCCGCATTGGCAGATGCGCTGCAGGCGCGCGGCATCAGCCAGCTCTACAGCCACCAGGCCGATGCCTGGGCAGCGACACAGCGCGGCGAGCATGTGGCGATCGTGACGCCCACCGCCTCGGGCAAATCGCTGTGCTACACGCTGCCGGTGGTGAGCGCGGCGATGACCAGCGGCGCCAAGGCCTTGTACCTGTTCCCGACCAAGGCGCTGGCGCAGGACCAGGTGGCCGAGCTGCTGGAGTTGAACCGCGCCGGCGAGCTGGGGGTCAAGGCCTTCACCTTCGACGGCGACACGCCCGGCGATGCGCGCCAGGCGATCCGGCTGCATGGCGACATCGTGGTGAGCAACCCGGACATGCTGCATCAGGCGATCCTGCCGCATCACACCAAGTGGGCGCAGTTCTTCGAGAACCTGCGCTATGTGGTGATCGACGAGATCCACACCTATCGCGGCGTGTTCGGCAGCCACGTCACCAATGTGCTGCGCCGGCTCAAGCGCATCTGTGCATTCTATGGCGCCACCCCGCAATTCATCCTGTGCTCGGCCACCATCGGCAACCCGCATGCGCACGCGCAGGCCTTGATCGAAGAGCAGGTGCATGCCATCACCGAATCGGGCGCGCCCACCGGCGACAAGCATGTGCTGTTGTGGAACCCGCCGGTGGTCAATGCGGATCTGGGCCTGCGTGCCTCGGCGCGTTCGCAGAGCAACCGCATCGCGCGCATTGCCATCAAGAGCGGCCTGAAGACGCTGGTGTTTGCGCAGACGCGCCTGATGGTGGAAGTGCTGACCAAGTATCTGAAGGACATCTTCGACCACGACCCGCGCAAGCCGGCACGCATTCGCGCCTACCGCGGCGGCTATCTGCCCACCGAGCGGCGCGAGGTGGAGCGTGCAATGCGTGCCGGCACGATCGACGGCATCATTTCCACCTCGGCGCTGGAACTGGGCGTGGATATCGGCGCACTGGACGTGGTGATCCTCAACGGCTACCCCGGCAGCGTGGCGGCCACCTGGCAGCGCTTCGGCCGTGCCGGGCGCCGCCAGCAACCGGCGCTGGGCGTGCTGGTGGCCAGCTCGCAACCGCTGGACCAATACGTGGTGCGACACCCGGATTTCTTTGCCGATGCCTCGCCCGAACATGCGCGTATCGCGCCGGACCAACCGCTGATCCTGTTCGATCACATCCGTTGCGCGGCCTTCGAGCTGCCGTTCATTGCCGACGAGCCATTCGGCCCGATCGACCCGGTGGTGTTCCTGGAAGCGCTGGCCGAAAGCGAGGTGATCCACCAGGAAGGCGACCGCTGGGAATGGATCGCCGACAGCTACCCGGCCAATGCGGTGAGCCTGCGCTCGGTGGCCGATGGCAACTTCGTGGTGGTGGACAAGAGCGACGGCAAGCAGCAGATCATCGCCGAGGTGGATTATTCGGCCGCTGCACTCACCTTGTACGAAGGCGCCATCCACATGGTGCAGAGCACGCCCTACCAGGTGGAGCGGCTGGATTGGGAAGGCCGCAAGGCGTACGTGACGCGCACGCATGTGGACTACTACACCGACAGCATCGACTACACCAAGTTGAAGGTGCTGGACCGCTTCGACGGCGGCGTGGCCGGCCGTGGCGATTGCCACCACGGCGAAGTGCACGTGGTGCGGCGCGTGTCCGGCTATAAGAAGATCCGCTACTACACGCACGAAAACATCGGCTACGGGCCGGTGAATCTGCCCGACCAGGAATTGCACACCACCGCGGTGTGGTGGCAGTTGCCGCAGGCCACGCTGGGCAAAGCCTTTGCATCCAAGCAGGATGCGCTGGATGGATTTCTGGGCGCTGCCTATGCATTGCACGTGGTGGCCACGGTCGCCGTGATGGCCGATGCGCGCGATCTGCAAAAGGCGGTGGGCAATGGCGACGGTGCCTGGTTTGCAGTGGCCGACCAGACCGGGCGTGGGCAACTGCGCGGCGTGGAAGAAGGCGATGCGGCCACGGTGGAATTGCAGCAGGCCTTCGTGCCCACGGTGTATCTGTACGACAACTTCCCTGGCGGGGTGGGCTTGAGCGAGCCGCTGTGGCTGCGCCAGGCCGAGCTGCTGCAGCGCGCGGACGAATTGGTACGGCGGTGCGATTGCAGCGCCGGCTGCCCGGCCTGCGTGGGCCCGGTGCTGGCCGCACATGAAGCCGCCAAAGGCGAATCGCCCAAGTCGCTAGCGCTGACGGTGCTGGCGTTGTTGTTCGATGCCGATGCGCCATTGCGGCATGCCACACAGGTGGACGAGGACCTGGCGCTGGACGTGCTTGCATGAGTGTGAGTGCGGACCGGCTGCGTTTGTTGCGGCGTCAGGCCGGGCAGGCGGATGTGCCTGCGCCGGCGAAGGCTGACGATGGCGATGCGCTGCACGATGCGCCGGCGGTCGATGCGCAGGCTGCGGATGCCGCGCCTGTCGATGAGGCCGCGCAGCCAGCTTCCGGCGCCCACACGCAGGGCACGACGCCTGCGCCTGGTCATGCCCCGGGCGTCAGCGCCGAACGTCTGCGCCTGCTGCGCCGTCAGGTTGGCGGCCTGACGCCGGCAGCGCGCAAGGACGATGCGATCATGCCGACACGTGCACAGCGGGCAGCGGTCTCCAGCGCCGCGTTACCTACTGCGGGCTTGCCGCTGCGAGAGAACGCCGCTGCACGTCATGGCGCCGTGGCCGCTCGCCCCAACGAGGCGCGCGACGCATCAACACGCACGCGCCGCGCCTTGCAGGCGCCCATGCCTGCACCGCCTGCGCGCGAGGCATCGGTCTTTGCGTGGGTGGAGCACGATGTGCGCCACAAGCCGGCGCTGCCTTCGAATGTCGATGTCGATGCAATCATCGCCGTGGAGGCGGATAGCGCGCGCCCTTGGCCCACAGCGCGCAGCACAGCGACAACATCGCCCGCATCGATATCGCCGGCACCACCGGTACAGCACCGCACCGATATCGCCGGCCTGCGCAAGATGATCGGCCTGCGCGAACGCGCGGTTTCGGTGCATGCACCCATCCGCGCGCCATCCACCGACCGATCTCTGCCTGGCAACGAGATCGCGCCCGGCCTGCATCTGATCCAGGCGTTCCTGCCACAGGCGATTCCTACCGAGGCGCTCTCGCTGGCCTTCGCCAAACGCGACGATGCCGTCGACCCGATGGACCTGCTGTTCTTCGATACCGAAACCACCGGTCTGGCCGGCGGTACCGGCACCCGCGCCTTCATGATCGGCGTGGCCGATTGGGTGGCCGATGCCGTGCAGGGCAATGGCCTGCGCGTGCGTCAATTGATGATGTCCACGATGGCGGCCGAAAGCGCGATGCTGGATCTGTTCCGCACCTGGCTGACACCGCGCACCGTCCTGTCCAGCTACAACGGCCGCTGCTACGACGCCCCGCTGCTGAAGACGCGCTACCGCCTGGCACGTCGCGGCGACCCGATTTCTGCACTGGACCATGTGGATCTGCTGTTCCCCACGCGCCGGCGCTATCGCGGCACCTGGGAGAACTGCAAGCTGTCCACCATCGAACGGCAACTGCTGCGCGTGGTGCGCGAAGACGACCTGCCCGGCTCCGAGGCCCCGGCCGCCTGGTTGAGTTACCTGCGCGGCGGCAGCGCGCGCAACCTGCGCCGCGTGGCCGAACACAACCACCAGGATGTGGTGACGCTGTCGCTACTGATGCAACGGCTGGTGGCAGTGGACGCGCAGGAGCGCAATGCGCTGACGTTGGCGCGCACGCCTTGACCGGTCATGCGATTTAAATGGGGAGTTGGTGCGGGGCAGGAGCTTGGCCGGACTTGCCCCACGACAGGGCGCTTGACGCACGCTGCGCGCACTCCACGACCACCCGTCCGGTCATTCATTGCGGCGTGTTGAGCCACATGGCGCGCCAGCCATGGGTGGATGCTTGCGGTGGACGACATGCAACGCCGTGATGGCGCACCGCAGGCGGCTGCGGGTCATTCCGATCAGGCCACGCAGTCGCCTCCACCGATGAATCGATGGGAGGCAACGTCGGATGCGTATGCAGGTAACGCGGCGGCGCACGCCGCGGCACCTGCACGCAGGGCACTGCAACGCGGCTGATCGGCCGCCCCACCGCTCCCGGCGCCGGCTTGCCGGTACAGGCGCGTGATCTCTCCCAATCCCTGACGCTGCCCGAGCGTGGCTTGGAGCATCTGCATGCTGCCCCACACGCTCGACCTGCCAACCGAAGCGGTGAGCTTGGAAGGTTCAATCCGTCTCGGTCTGCCTGGCCTGCTCATTGAGATAGTGGGTCACAGGCGCGCCACGGTATTTGTCGGTCAGCAAACCAAGCGCTTTGGCGCGCTTGTCCAGCGCACGCGTTGCCGCAGGGTCATTGACCATGTCTGCGGTGTGATCGTGTTGCTTGCCTTCGCGAACCGCGGCGATGTGGTTCGGGTCGGCGGGGATGGAGCTGGCCTGAAATTGCTGGGTTCGCTGCTTCACGATCTCGGCGTCCCGGTTGATATCGATGGGCGTTTCCGGCGGTACGTCGAGTTCGTTGCCGGTATGGCCCCGGGCCAGCGTGCGGTTTTCCAGGATGGCGAGCAATTCGGCCTCGGGCTGATCGGTCAACAGGCTTTCGCCATCGTCGCGAAACGCGCCGGCCGTGGTGCGCTTGACGCCGAAGGCCTCGTTGGTGAGCTTTTGGAGCTCACCGAAGTTGCGGTAAACGTAGTAGTCCTTGTCGTGATTGGCGCGCGGCACGGAAAAGTCCTCATACCGGTAGCTCACCGAATACGCGGCCTTCGCGTAGGCCGAGTCCGGCTGGCGCATCCGCGTCCGAGCCATTTCCATGGCCTTGCCGGCATCGCTGTCGTCGGTGGCCACCGCCTCCACGATCACCGGGCGCATCTTGGTCCAGCTGTCCAGCCACTGCATTGCGGTGTCTGCGAGCCCCGCGGCGCCCTGCTCATTGCTTCGGAAGAAGCCGCGCAAGCGCTCGTCGTTCAACATGCCCTGGCTCAAGACCGGCACCACGTTGATCTTGGCCAGCAAGCGATCCAGCGCGGCGCGACGCGGCGCATCCTGCGAGTGCAACGGGTTGATCTGGTAGTGCTTGTACAAATTGGACAGGAATTGGTCAAAGCCGCCCGTGTAGTACTTGGCATAGACCTTGATCGCCGCAGCCTTGCGCAGGTCCGGCCGGCGCATCAGCAGCATCGCCACTGCTTCGCCGGTGTTTTCCTTGCAGTCCAGCGCCACCGACATCGGCTCGGGCTTTTTGAGCACGTGCTCCAGCATCTGCTCCACACCGGCGATGGTCTGGTCGGTCTTGACGTAGTTTCCGTCAGACGGGTTGCGAATCACCAACGGCATTTCACGCAGCTCGGCAAACGGCACCTGCGACACCAACCGGTTCTGCGGGTCGCCTGCCATGCGGCCGATGCTGAAATCGTGCATCAACACCGGCACGCCATCGGAACTGACTTCGACGTCCAGCTCCAGATTGCGGTAGCCCTGCTCGTAGGCATGATCGATGGACGCCAGCGAGTTTTCCGGAATGCCGGCGTGATTATCGAACAGCCCGCGATGCACCATGACGTCCTTTCCGAACGCACGCGTGCTGGGTGCTTCGAAGTAGTGGTTGTGCACGAGCGACTTCTGATGATTGCGCAACAGCACTTGCTTGCCTTCCAGCAGGCGATGGTCGTTGGCCTTGAAGAAACCGGCGCCACCGTCGCGGGCCGGCACCTCGTGGCCGTGGTAGCGCGCGGCTTGCTGCAGCTTGCGCCGCCCCGGCGTGCCTGCGGCAGGCTGCAGCCAGTTCGGCGTTGCCAGCCCGTGGCCGGAAAGATTCAACTGCTTGCCAAGCGCGGCAAGCGCCGCGTCGCTGAAGGTGTCGCCAGGGGCGAACGCGCGCTGCAGATTGAAGATGATGCGACCTTGTTGTGCATCGATCAGCACCGGGCCTGCGGCCGCACGTGCGCGTGCGGGCAGCCCGCGCGACATGGCATTGAAGGCGGCGGTATCCAGATACACCGGCTCCAGTGTGCCGGCGGCAAAGCGTGCGGCAATGCTGTCGGGTTTGAGCGCCGTGCCGGCCTGCGCAAGATGCGTGGCAAGCTTGGCTTGCAGTGTCTGCACGGTGATCTGGCGCGCCTGCACTTCGGCCAGACGCTGCTCTGAGAATTCGCTGTCGAGCGCCACCAGGGCCGGCTTGCCGGTCATCGCGCTGTCGTTCAACGGCACCAGCGGGGGCATATTGGTGGCGCGGCGACGCGGCCTTTCTCGCAGTGGCGGAGTGTTGCCCGGCATGTGCGGCACCTGCGTCGGGCTGATCGCACTGGTGTGCGTCGGTAGTGCCGGCGCGGCAGTGTGCGCGATAGAAGGTTGCAGAGGACCGATACGCATGATGACCTCGAAAACGCGGCGGGCGGCCAGTAAAGCGCGTGGCATATGACAATTGGCAAATTAGGCGAAAAGTACCGCCCGGATGCGAAACGATGCCTGCGTTGCGCGCGCTGGCAGGCGTGCGGCGCAGGCCTTGTTTGGACGCGTTGCCAGCACTTGGCGCGCATATCGCCGCGCATGCGGTGCGCTAGAAAAGCGTTTCCTTGAACGGCAGCATGGCCGCGCCCAGCACGGTGGCATGCGCCGTCACCTGCCCGACCTGCAGCGTGGGATACGGCAATGCAACGCCACGCCGCGGCGCAGGTTCGAAGGCGATGCGGGCGATCAGCCGTTGCGCAAGATCGGTGGGCAGGCGCGCGCCAAAAACAATCACACGCGGATCGATCAACGCAATGATCGCCGCCACCGCAAGCGTCACGGTCGGCTCCACTGCATCCAGCCACGCATCGATCTGCGGCCACGCCGCATCGTAGTGCTGCAGCATGGTGTGCAGGTCCGGCAGCGCGTGGCCATCGGCGGCCAGCGCCTGGCGCAGGCTTTCCAGGGTTGGCCGCGCCATGCCGGTGATGGCCGAGATGCGCCCCAGTTCGCCCACATTGCCGTGCGCGCCGCGGCGCACGTTGCCGGCCGCAATCACGCCGGCAGCAAAGCCGTCGGAGATCGACAGATACACCAGGTCCGGCGATTGGCGGCCAATGCCGTACACGGCCTCGGCCAGGGCGGCGCAATGGGCGTCGTTGTCCATCCAGACCGGTAGCTGCAGGCAATCGGCGACAAACCGGTCCAGCTCCACCTGCATCCATTCCGCTGCCAGCGACAAGGGCGGATTGACCCGGGTGCCGTCGCCGATGCGCGGGCCGGTCATGCTCAGACCGACGCCGAACACATGCTGCCGGTCCACGCCGGCCGCCGTTAGCAGCGCCTCCACCAGGGCCGGCAGTTGTGCACGCACCACCGCCAGCGTCAGCGGGAAGGCCGTGAGCTGGCGCATGCCGCGGACCTGGCCGGCGAAGTCGATCAGCACCACCGCAAAGCCATCGACCATCACCGACACCCCCACGCTGTATGCATACCCCGGCACCAGGCTCACCTGCGCGCTCGGTTGGCCACGGCCACGCCGCAACGAGGGCCGCAGCTGCAGCAGGCCGTGCGCCACCAGCGGGTCGACGATGCCCTTGATGCCGGGCACGCTGAGCCCGCTGGCGCGCGGCAGATCCGCACGCTCGAATTGCCCTGCCCTGCGGATCAGATCCAGCAGCAGGCGCTCGCTGGAACCGGCGGCCTGCCCATCGCTGCGGCGGCGGTAATGCGAACGAATGGCTGCGTTTGCGAACAAAGAGGGCATGCAGGGCGAAACGTCCGTCGTTGTCATAATTGCTTTAATTAAGCAGCTTAATTTAATCCGTCCGCGGCCCTGCGTTGGGGCCACCGACGTTGATATCGTGCCATGCGCCTGTTGCATCCCCCTTCCCGCCCCACTCGCATTGCCCCGTCTTGGCCACAGCCTCCGCATGCGCTGTCGCTTGCGCTGGGGCTGGCCTTGATCGGCTGGCTTCCCTCGCACGCCACCGCCGCCGACATGTCCGGCGGAGGCGACGCGCTGACCATGGACGCGGTGCAGGTGCGCAACCCGTTCCAGTCGCAGAACACGCGCGCCATCGCCACCAAGCAGGCGGCGCCCACCATCGTCGATTCGGTCGCCGCCGACAGCATCGGGCAACTGCCGGACTTCAATGTGGGCGATGCGCTGCGCCGGGTCACCGGCGTGAGCACGGTCGAGTACCAGGGCGAACCACGCTATGTGACGGTGCGCGGCCTCAACGGCAACTACAACAGCATGCTGATCGATGGCTTTGCCTTCGCCAGCAACGACATCGGTAGCCGCCAGGCGCTGATGGATGTGCTGCCGGCCAACTTCGTGGACCGCATCGATGTGGTGAAGTCGCTGCTGCCGGAGAACGATGGCGGCGCGATCGGTGGTGTCACCAATCTGGTCACCGCCACCGGCTTTGCCCGGCCCGACGGCCTGCTGACCGCCTCGGCCAAGGGCGGCGCCAACCTCATGGGAAGCCGCTATGGCGGCCGCACGCCGGTGGGCGAAGGCGAGCTGAAATGGGGCAAGCGCTTCGGGCGTGACGGCCAGTTCGCGTTTTTGGGGGCGGCCAGTGTCTGGCGCCGTGAGATTTCGGTGCCGCAGCAGGAAAATGGCGGCGCCCTCAATTGGTACAACGCCGACGGCACGCGCGCGTCTTCGGCCTATGGCGGCACCGGCGCGGCGGTGCCCAGCGAACGGCGCTGGTACAACTACGACAACACCCGCGAACGGCGCAGCGTGACCGCACGCGTGGATTGGCAGCCGGATGGTCCGCTCAGCGGCCATGTGTCCGGCTACACGTTCGACCAGCACGAATCTTCCGACCGCAATGCCCAGGTCGCCCAGGTGCAGAACAGCGCGCGCCTGACCCGCAGCGGCCCGCAAAGCGGCACGCTGGACAATCTCAACCAGCTCGTCGAGTTGGGGCAGCTGCGCTGGAAGCGCGGGCTGTCCGGCATCAACGGCGAACTGCTGGCCGAGCTGCCTGACCAGTGGCGCGGCGCGCTGCGCGCAAGTACCTCGCGCGCCACGGTGGACAACCCGCAGACCTGGGACCGCTTCCAGCAGAATGGCCTGGCTTACGGCTTCGATTGGAATGGCACCCTGCCCGCATTCACGGCCCTGGACCCGGCCCTGGCCGAGGACCCGACCCGTTACGCCAACCTCAACCACCAGCAGGAGCGCACGACCTACGCCGAACGGGTGAGCGACCTGCAACTGGAGCTCCGTCGCAACATGGACGAAGACAGCCAGGGGCTGGGACTGGCCTTTGGCCTGCGACAGGTGCGCACGCACATGCAGACCGCGTTCCAGCGCACGACCTGGAGCGGGTTGCCTTATTCGCTGGCCGATGTGCTGGGCAACCCCACCTGCGCCCTGGGTTGCAATGCGCCCATGTTGATCATCGACCCGGACCTGGCCGACGCGCGCTGGGATGCGGTGTCCGGCCAAGCGCGCGGCGTGGCGGACATCACCGCGCAGAACAGCGGCACCTACAGCGTGGATGAGCAGGTGCGCGCCGGCTTCGCACAAGCACAGTGGCGCGGCGAGCGCTGGCGGTTGGCCGGCGGCGTGCGCCTGGAGCAGACCCGCTTCGGCAGCAGCGGCCAGCAATTGAGCGGCACCGTCTGGGCGCCTGTCAGTGCGCAACGCACCTACCGCAACTGGTTGCCATCGCTGGCCGGCCAGTTGCAGACCAGTGCCAACGGCACGTTACGCTTCGGCGCCTCGCGCTCGATCGGGCGACCGCGCCTGGACCAGATGGCGTTGAACGGCGGCGTGCTCACGCTGGGCAGCAACCCGCCCACGCTCAACCAGGGCAACCCGGACCTGCAGCCGCGTCGCTCGCAGAATCTGGACCTTGGCCACGACTGGACGTTCGACGACGGTGGCAGCCTGCTGTCGATCGCGCTGTTCCACAAGACCATCGACAACGAGATTTTCCGTTACGGCCAGCTGCAGAGCATCGACGGCGAGCAGGTGCTGGTCACCCAACCGCGCAATACCGACCGGCCGGTCCGCATGCGCGGCGCCGAACTCGGCGCGATCAAGGAACTGGGCCCGTGGCTGCCCGCGCTGGCCGGGCTGTCGGTCGGTGCCAATGTCACCTTCCTGGACGTGGACTACCCGGTGGTGCTCGGCGATGGCAGCCGCACCACCTTGTCGGTGCTGCCGCAGCAGCCCAAGCAGCTGTGGAATCTGACCCTGAACTACGCCCGTGGGCCGCTGCGCAGCACCCTGGCCTGGAGCCGTACCGGCGAGCTGTGGGACGACCGCTACCCCAACTACAGCAACCAGCAGGAGTTCTATCGCAACCGCTACCAACAGCCGCTGGACCGTCTCGACCTGAAACTGGCCTGGGATGTCTCGCCGGCAGTGGCAGTGAGCCTGGATGTGCTCAACCTGACCGGCCAGGGCTACGAATACCGCATCGGCCGCCACCAGGAATACGTGCAATCGGCCTGGAAAATGGCACCCACCGTGATGCTCGGCGTCAACGTCAAACTCTGAGGGTTTTCCCATGTCGTCGTTTCTGGACACACGCATCAGCCGCCGTCGCCTGATGGCTGCCGCCGGCACCTCGCTGCTGGCCACCAGTCTCGCCACACCGGCCATGACGCCACCGCCCTCGGATGTGGGCCGCAAGTTTCTGCGCTCGCGACGGCCGATGCCGTTTGCCGGCAATACCTTCGTGGGTCATCTGGAACAACAGGGCGATGGCTACGACAGCTTCGACCGCGTGCTGAACATCTACCGCCAATTCCCCGAGCAGCGCTTTGCCCACAAGTTCGCCGTGCTGCCGCCGAGCAGCTACCACGTGACCTTGCTGGGCGGGGTCAACGAGATCGATCGTGCGCGTGGGCCCTGGCCGAGCGATCTGCCGCGCGACCATGCCTTGGCAGATATCAACGCGGCCTATCTGGCGCGGTTGAAGGAGCGCGCCGCACCGCCGCTGGGCGCTTGCCGCTTCCTGGTCAACCCCACCGCAGCCAGGACCGGCAATAACGACAATCTGCTGATTCCGTTGAAGCCGGCCGACACGCAAACCGCGCAGCGCCTGGAAGCTGCGCGCCAGGCGCTGATGCAACTGACACGCTTGCAGCGCCCCGACTACACCAACTTCCAGTTTCATATTTCGCTGGCCTACCTGTGCGACACGCTGGATGCGGCAGAACAGACGGCGTATCGCTCCGCGGTGCGCGGCTGGCTCACACAGCTGGCAGCCGCGGGGCCGATCACGGTGCCACGCTTTCATTTTTGTACGTTCAACGACATGGACGCGTTTCGCACGGTGCAAGAGGTCTGAGGTTGCGTGGAGTCGGCGGCGCAGCGATGTGCGCCGGCCACGTGGTTTCAGAACTCCCCGCCGCGCACAGAGCGCTTGGTTTTCTGCCTGGCGTGCTCGGCAAAGGCCTGGCGCTGCGCTCGTCTTGCGCATCGCCCGCTACCGGTGCGCTTGCGTCACCGCCGTGGTCATCTGCCACGCGGCACACTCCTGCTCGAACTCGGCCAGCGTCAGCAGCCCCATGCAGGCATGCGCACCGATCGGCAACCGATGCCCGGCGGCAAGTTTGCGTATCAGCAAGACCGCGGCGAAACACGGAATTTCCGGGCCGTGCAGCATTGCGGCGGTGAGGTCCCAGTGCAGCACCAGCGGGCGGCTTGCCCCGTCCGTGCCATCGCAGGTGCCGCGCAGCTCCACGCGCATGCCGCCCAGATCGGTGCCGAAGCGGTCGAACCAGCGCCCGGCGTTGGCAAACACATCGGCCAGGCGCTGCATCGGTAGCGGCACGCCGCGTCGACGTAGCCAGGCGACGCCGGCCAGGCAGCGCTGCAGGAACGGCACTTCCAGCGCCGCACGAAATTGCACGGTCTGCACGCCGGGATAGCGCTGCGGCAACAGGTCGTGATCGGGCACATCGCACGGCGAGGCCAGGCGTGGGGCGAGCTGCGCGAAGTGCACGCGCGTGGGGCGCGCCCAGCCCACCACCTGCTGCCAGCGGCCGGCCTGCCACCAGTGGAAGGGCGTGCCGCAATACGACAGCACCGCACGCACCGTGGCCAGGCCCAACGGCGTGCCCTGTGCGGGCGCGATGACGATGCCGATCTCGTGCAATGCCGAAAAGCGCGGCAACAGCGCATCGATCACCGCGCTGGACAACGCCGGCAAGGTACTGGCGCCGCTGATCGCCACGCGCTGGGCCTGCCGCGCGGCGGCATCCATCGCCGCGGGGAAATCGCGGACGAAGGCGCGGCCATCGGCCAGATCGATGTAGTGCATGCCGGCCTGCAGGCAACAGCGGGCCACCGCGTACTGCTGTCCCTGGAACGGCCCGGCGGTATGCACCACCGCATCGGCACCGGTGGCCGCCAGCTGCGCAGGGAAGTCGCTGGCATCGATATCCAGGCGACAGGTGGAGATGCGACCGGGTGCGGCACCCGGCCATTTGGTCGCGACATCGCCCGGATGCCGCCCTGCCGCGATGACATGGATCTGCGCCGTTGCCGCCAGCGCACGCACGATGCGTGCACCGAAATGACCGAAGCCGCCCAACACCGCTACCCGATACGTCATGGCCTGCTCGCCGCCTGTGTCTGTGCACAGTATCGGCGAGCGCACCGTCATCTGCGCTTGTGCTGTTGCGCGGCCGGCACTCTGCCACTAACCGTCGATACGCGTCGCGCGCCCGCTTCTCAGTGCTTCGCGCAATACCTTCAATGCCTGCTGCGTGGCCAGGCGGGATGCACCGACCTGCTTGCTCGCCAACTCGGCCTGCCGTTGCGCCAGTGCCTGTTGCTGCCTGGACAACGCCTGCAGCGCATCGGGGGTTGCAGGCGGCTGCGCCGAGGTGGAGGTCGTGGCCGATGCGGTGCGTGTCGAGGCCTGCAGCAGGCGCGGCGCGGCATGCGCAGACAGCTGCGCGGCGAGTGTGGCCTGCCGTTCGCTCAAGGCCTGCTGACGTGCGGCCAACCCGGCTTGCGCGTCGGCCAATTGCCGGCTGCGCAGATGCGCCACGGCCAGCTGATGGAGCAAGGTCGGGTCACGCACCAGGTACTGCTTGCCATCGGCGCGAAACCACAACACCCGTCTTCCATCGCCAGCGTAGCGGCGCGCCGTCTGCAGATCATCGGGCGTGCCGTGCATCACTTCGCGATCGCCATGTACCAGCACGTAGGCATCGCCTTGGCTCTGCGTGTTTGCAATGGCATGGCCGCAGGATGTCGGCATGCCCA
>JAAIGE0100212578.1_pt1 | contig 52853 bp, 43 predicted proteins | sample 6487951 | NCBI WGS metagenome assembly JAAIGE01 (sample SAMN13974128, study PRJNA590717) | phyllosphere metagenome | biome: tomato field; feature: multiple bacterial spot infested tomato fields; material: tomato leaves; isolation source: leaves from tomato fields | host: Solanum lycopersicum ...
ATGGCGCGGGGCGGCTAAACCGGCATCCCTGCCGGTTTACCCCCCAAATCCCTGTCGAATTCCGGCCAGCGTGGTTTAACGGGGCGCCTGAGATCAAAAGCAGATCAAGAGCAAGATCAAGAGCGGCTCGCTTCGCATCGTAGTTACCGTTGAGCGCTACAAATTTGTGTAGATACCGATGGCTATCGCAGGCAAGCCAGCTCCCACATGTTGATCTTGATCGCCAATGGTTGTGGGATTTGGCTCGGCTTCATGCCTACCTAGAACCAACCGCCCCTCCGTCGGTCAATGTGACCGGCACCGCAGCGGCTTGGTCGGCGCTGATATATAGTTCACCCCTCGGTTCCCTCTGACTATGAGTGCCCCATGCTTAACAAAGGACTGTTCCTGGCCTGCGCGCTGGCCCTGCTGAGCGCTTGCGATTCTTCCGATAAACCCGCTGCACCGCCTGCGCCCACCGTGGCGGCAGCGCCGAAGCCGGTGAAAGCCGCGGTAGATGTGGCAGCGCTCAAGCAGCGTTATGCCGGGCGTGAGCTGAGCGTGGTGGACGTGTCCGAGGTGCAGTTGGACGGGGCCAGCACCTTGTCGGTGAGTTTTTCCATCCCCTTGGACCCCGATCAGAAATTCGCCGACAAGCTGCACTTGGTAGACAGCACGTCCGGCAAGGTCGATGGCGCCTGGGAACTGTCCGATAACCTGATGGAAGTGCGCCTGCGCCACCTTGAGCCGCAGCGCAAGCTGGTGCTGACCGTGGACGCCGGGGTGAAGGCGGTCAACGGCAACAGCCTCGCCGCCGAATACAGCGCCCGCTTGGAAACCCGCGACCTGCAAGCCACCGTTGGCTTCGCCAGCCGTGGCACGTTGTTGCCGACGCGCCTGGCCGAGGGCCTGCCGGTGATCGCGTTGAATGTCGACAAGATCGACGTGGAATTCTTCCGGATCAAACCCGAATCCCTGCCGTCGTTCCTGGCGCAGTGGGGGCGCAATACCAGCCTGCAAAGCTATGAGTCCCGTGAACTGCTGCCGATGGCCGAGCTGGTCTACGGCGGGCGTTTCGACCTGAACCCGGCGCGCAACACCCGCGAAACCCTGCTGCTGCCGATTGCCGGCCTCAAACAACTGCAACAACCCGGCGTGTACCTGGCGGTGATGCGCGCTTCAGGCACCTACAACTATTCGCAACCGGCAACCCTGTTCACCTTGAGCGATATCGGCCTGTCGGTGCACCGCTATGCCAATCGCCTGGATGTGTTTACCCAGGCGCTGGAAGGCGGCAAGGCACTCAACGGCGTCGAACTGGAAATCCTCGATGCCGAAGGCCGCGTGCTCGGCCAGGGTAAGACCGAGGACGGTGGCCACGCCGAGTTGCCGCTGCCGAAAAAAGCCCAGGTGTTACTGGCCAAGCAGGGCGAGCAAACCAGCTTGCTGCGCCTGGACAGCGCCGCGCTGGACCTGGCGGAGTTCGATATTGGCGGGCAACCGTCCCACCCGTTGCAGTTCTTTGTGTTTGGCCCGCGTGATTTGTATCGCCCTGGCGAAACCGTGTTGCTCAACGCGCTGTTGCGTGACAAGGATGGCAAGGCGGTGAAGCCGCAACCGGTCAGCGTGGAAGTGCGGCGCCCGGATGAACAGGTGAGCCGCAAGTTCGTGTGGGAGGCCGACGCGTCCGGCCTGTATCAATACCCGTTGCAACTGGCTGGCGAAGCGCCGACCGGGCGTTGGCAGTTGGTGTTCGATCTCGGCGACGGCAAGCCGCAACTCTATGAATTCCTCGTCGAAGACTTCCTGCCCGAGCGCCTGGCGCTGGAACTCAAGGGCAGTGACACGGCGCTGAGCCCGGCGGAAAACCCGGTCATCCAGGTCAACGGTCGCTACCTCTACGGCGCGCCCGCATCCGGTAACCGCGTCAGTGGCCAAGTGTATGTGCGCCCGCTGCGTGAGGCGGTCAAATCCCTGCCGGGCTACCAGTTCGGTTCTGTCACTGAAGAAGAGCTGAGCCAGGATTTCGAACTGGACGAAAGTGTACTCGACGCTAACGGCGAGCAAGCGCTGACCCTGGAAAGCAAGTGGGCCGAGGCCAAATCGCCGCTGCAACTGATCGTGCAAGCCAGCCTGCAAGAGTCCGGGGGGCGGCCGATCACCCGGCGCCTGGTGCAGCCGATCTGGCCGGCCGAGCAACTGCCGGGCCTGCGTGGCCTGTTTGACGGCAAGGAAACCAACGGCGATGGCCCGGTGGAGTTCGAAGTGCTGGTGGCCAACCAGGAGGGTCAGAAGCTGGCCGCCCAAGACCTCAAGGTGCGCCTGGTGCGTGAGCGTCGCGACTACTACTGGAACTACTCGGAGAATGACGGCTGGAGCTACCACTTCAACGAGAAATTCCTCAACCTCGATGAGCAGAGCCTGAACATCAAGGCGGGCGACACCGCCAAGGTCAGCTTCCAGGTGGAGTGGGGCCCTTACCGTGTGGAGGTTGAAGACCCGCAGACCGGGCTGGTCAGCAGCCTGCGCTTCTGGGCCGGGTACCAGGCCCAGGACAACACCGAAGGCGGCGCCGTGCGCCCCGACCAAGTCAAGCTGGCGTTGGACAAACCCGCCTATGGCGATGGCGACACCGCCAACGTCACCGTCACGCCCCCGGCGGCCGGTAAAGGCTACCTGTTGGTGGAGTCTGCCGAAGGGCCGCTGTGGTGGCAGGAAATCGACGTGCCGGCCGAAGGCAAGAGCTTTGCGGTGAAACTCGACCCGAAATGGTCGCGCCACGATCTGTATGTGAGCGCCCTGGTCATTCGTCCTGGCGAGCGCAAAGCCAATATCACGCCTAAACGCGCCGTGGGCTTGCTGCATCTGCCGCTGGATCGCACCCAGCGCAAACTCGGCCTGACCCTTACCGCGCCAGAAAAAATGCGCCCCAAACAACCGCTGACGGTGAAGATCGCCGCCAAGAACGCCGATGGCAGCGTGCCCCAACAGGTGCACGTACTGCTGGCGGCGGTGGACGTGGGCATCCTCAATATCACTGAATACCCAACGCCCGATCCGTACGCCAGCCTGTTTGGCCGCAAAGCCTATGGCGTCGACCAATTCGACATCTACGGCCAGTTGATTGAAGCCGGCCAGGGGCGCCTGGCCAGCCTGGCATTTGGGGGTGACGCGGCGTTGGCCAAAGGCGGCAAGCGCCCGGACACCAGCGTGACCATCGTCGCCCTGCAAAGCGCCCCGGTGACCTTGAACGAGAAAGGCGAGGGCGAAGTCAGCGTCAATATCCCCGACTTCAACGGCGAACTGCGCCTGATGGCCCAAGCCTGGAGCGAGGATCGCTACGGCATGGCCGAAGGCAAGACGGTGATCGCCGCCCCGCTGATCGCCGAATTGTCGGCACCGCGCTTCCTGGCAGGAGGCGACCAGACCACCTTGGCCCTGGACCTCTCCAACCTGTCGGGCAAGGCCCAGAAACTCGATGTGCAGTTGACCGCACAAGGTCAGTTGCAGTTGGTCAACAGCGGCGCGCAATCGGTTGAGCTCAAGCAAGGCCAGCGCACCACCTTGCGTATTCCGGTACAAGCCTGGGGCGGGCTCGGCCAGGGCAAGGTCACGGTCACCGTCAACGGCCTGGACCTGCCGGGTGAAAACCTGCCGCCGTTCAGCCGCGAATGGACCCTGGGCGTACGCCCGGCGTACCCGGCCTTGCTCAAGCATTACCGCGCAGTGCTCAAGGACCAGCCGTGGAGCTTGCCATCGGGCGCACTGGATCAATTCGATGCGTCGGGGCGCGAGGCGTTGTTGAGCCTGTCGAGCCGGCCGCCGTTGAACCTTGGCGCGCAGATCAGTGCACTCAAGGCTTACCCCTACGGTTGCCTGGAGCAAACCGCCAGTGGCTTGTACCCCTCGCTGTACGCCGACGACGCGCTGCTCAAGCGCCTGAGCATCAAGGGCGAGCCGGATGCCGAGCGTAAGCGCAAGATCGAATTGGGCATCGAGCGCCTGCTGGGCATGCAGCGCTACAACGGCAGCTTCGGTTTGTGGGGCGCCGATGGCGAGGAAGAATATTGGCTGACCGCCTATGTCACTGACTTCCTGCTGCGCGCCCGCGACCAGGGTTTTGCCGTACCGCCTGAAGCCTTGAAGAAGGCCAGCGAGCGCCTGTTGCGGTATGTGCAGGAACGTAACCTGATCGAGGTGGAGTACAGCGAAAACGCCGAACACACCCGGTTTGCCGTGCAGGCCTATGCCGGCATGGTGTTGGCGCGCAGTCAGCAGGCGCCGTTGGGCGCGTTGCGCAGCCTGTTCGAACGGCGCAGCGATGCGCGCTCCGGCTTGCCGCTGGTGCAGTTGGCCATTGCCCTGCAGAAAATGGGTGACCAGCCGCGTGCGGATCAGGCGTTGTTGGCCGGCTTGGCGGCGCAGCGCAATGCCAATGAGTGGCTGGCCGACTACGGCAGCCCGTTGCGCGACCAGGCGATGATCCTGGCGTTGCTGGAGGAGAACGACTTGGCCAAGGGTCAGCGCGAGGAGCGGTTGTTCACCCTGTCGGATCAGTTGGCGGCCAGCCCGTACCTGTCGACCCAGGAGCGTAATTCGCTGTTCCTGGCCGGGCGCCTCGGGTTCGCCAAGCCGGAAACGAACTGGCAAGTGTCGCTTACCGGCAGCGGCGGTGTGCGTGAGTTGAACAACCAGCAATCGACGTTGCAATTGGACGGCGCACTGCTCTCCAGCGACCTGGCCTTGAGCAATCAGGGTGAAGCGCCGGTGTACCAACAATTGACGGTTTCGGGTTATCCACAGGTGCCGCCAGCGGCCGGTGGCAACAACCTGAGTATCCGCCGCGAATACCTGGGCATGAACGGCCAGCCGTTGAACCTGCGTAACCTCAACAGCGGTGATCTGGTGCTGGTGCACTTGGCGGTCAGCGCCAAGCAACGCGTACCGGATGCTCTGGTGGTCGACCTGTTGCCTGCCGGCCTGGAGCTGGAAAACCAGAACCTGGCCCAAAGCGCGGCGAGCCTTGAGAACGCCAGCAGCCAAGTGAAGGAATGGCGTGAGTCGATGCAGAATGCCTCGCTCAAGCATCAGGAATTCAGGGACGACCGCTATGTGGCGGCGATGAATCTGGATGGCTATGGCACCACGCACTTGCTGTACCTGGCGCGCGCGGTGACCCCGGGAACCTACCGCGTGCCGCCGCCGCAGGTGGAGTCGATGTATCGGCCGAACTGGCAGGCAGTGGGTGAGACGCCAGTGGATATGGTGATCAAGGGCCGCTGAAAGCCACTGTAGGAGCGAGCTTGCTCGCGAAAAACGTCAACGATAACGCGTGCTTCCTGAATCAACGCGGCGTCTGTGAGTTTTTCGCGAGCAAGCTCGCTCCTACAGGAGGGGGGCGAGTGGTTGTAATGTCAGTGTACGACCCAACTCAGCAACCACAGCCCCAGCATCAGCCAGATGATCCCGACGATAATCGAGGCCCGCATAAAGGCGCGTACCGCCGAGTAGAGGAACAACAGGCCGACGATCAGGGTGATGATGCTGATGATCGAGGTGTCCATGCCCAAGGTGCGTGACAGGCCATCGATAAAGTTGCCGCCGGCGTGGGTCAAGGCCCCGAACAAACCGCTGAGCCCGTCGACGATAAAGCGGATGACGGAACCGAGCGCCTGGCCCAACCATTCGAAAAAGCTTTCTACCTGCATGTGCGTGTCCTGATGAGAAGGTGGGCGTAACTGTGCCTTTGGTTGTCGATAACGCAGGCGAGTTCCCTGCAAGCATAGAGGTTTGCCCGTTTGAGTTTTAGTTTAATCACCTGCGGATGTACTCAGTTCAATGTGGGAGCTGGCTTGCCTGCGATAGCGGTGGGGCAGTTGTGGATAAGTTGACTGATCCTGCGCTATCGCAGGCAAGCCAGCTCCCACAGTTATTGCGCTGGGCTTTGGGTGGTGTGGTGTTGGTGGTTGCCCTGCTATGGCTGGCCGATCGCATCTGGCCCTTACCCCTGCCCCAGGACGACCTGGCCCGAGTAGTGCTGGCCGAAGATGGCACACCCCTGTGGCGATTTGCCGATGCCAATGGCGTATGGCGCTACCCGGTACACACCCGCGAAGTTTCGCCTTATTACCTCGACGCGCTGCTCACCTATGAAGACCGTTGGTTCTACCAGCACCCCGGCGTAAACCCGTTGGCGCTGGTGCGGGCGACCTGGCAAAACCTGAGCGGCGCGCGGGTGGTCTCCGGCGGCAGCACTTTGTCGATGCAAGTGGCGCGCCTGCTCGACCCGCACTCACGCACCCTGCACGGCAAGTTGCGCCAACTGTGGCGTACCGCGCAGTTGGAGTGGCACCTGTCCAAGGACGAAATCCTCAACCTGTACCTGAACCGCGCGCCTTTCGGCGGCACGCTGCAGGGCGTGGCGGCGGCGAGTTGGGCCTACCTGGGCAAGTCACCGTCACAGCTGACCCACGCCGAAGCCGCGTTGCTCGCGGTGTTGCCCCAGGCGCCGAGCCGTTTGCGCCCGGACCGTCATCCGCAGCGCGCCCAAGAGGCCCGCGACAAAGTGCTGCGCCGCCTGGCCGAGTTTAAGGTGTGGCCACAATCGGCGGTTGATGAAGCCCTGGAGGAACCCCTGTTGCTCGCCCCACGCCTGGAACCGAGCCTGGCGCCCTTGCTGGCGCGCCGCCTGAACCGCCCCGACAGCCCGCCACTGATTCGCACTACCCTGGATGCCACCCTGCAACGCCGTCTCGAAGACCTGCTGTTGGGCTGGCGCGCACGCCTGCCGGAACACACGTCGGCGGCCATTCTGGTGGTGGAAGAAGAAAGCATGGCGGTACGCGCCTACCTGGGGTCGGTGGATATCAACGACACCAAGCGCTTTGGCCATGTGGACATGATCAGCGCGCTGCGTTCGCCCGGTTCCACCTTGAAGCCCTTCCTCTACGGCATGGCGTTGGATGACGGCCTGATTCACTCCGAATCGCTGTTGCAGGACGTGCCTCGACGTTATGGCGATTACCGGCCAGGCAACTTTTCCATGGGCTTTACCGGGGCGGTGCCGGCGAGCACGGCGTTGTCCAGCTCGTTGAATCTGCCGGCGGTGCAACTGCTGGAAGCCTACGGGCCCAAGCGCTTTGCCGCACAGATGCGCATCGGTGGCATGCCGTTGGCGTTGCCGGCGTTGGCCGAGCCGAACCTGGCGCTGATCCTCGGCGGCGCGGGCAGTCGCCTGGAAGATCTGGTGAGCGGCTACGGCGCCCTGGCCCGCGATGGCAAGAGCGCCACCCTGCGGTTACAGCCGGACGATACGCTCAGGGAGCGGCCGTTGCTGTCGCCCGGCGCCGCATGGATTGTGCGGCGCATCCTCAGCGGCCAGGCGCGCCCCGATCGCGACCCGCGCGCCGAGTTGGTCCAACGCCCGGTGCTGGCGTGGAAAACCGGTACCAGCTATGGCTTTCGTGATGCCTGGGCGATTGGCGTGGGCCCGCGTTATCTGATCGGCGTATGGATCGGCCGGCCCGATGGCACGCCGGTACCGGGGCAATTCGGCCTGGCGTCGGCAGCGCCGCTGATGTTGCAGGTGCATGACGTACTGACCAACCGCGACAGCCAGCGCGGCATCAGTGCGCCGGTCAAACCGGTGCCGGCCAATATCGGCGTGGCGGCGATCTGTTGGCCGCTGGGCCAGCCCATGAGCCGCAGCGATCCCAATTGCCGCCGCCAGCGTTTTGCCTGGACTCTGGATAACACCACGCCGCCGACCTTGCAGGCATTGGATCAACCTTTGAGCGTGGGCTTGATGGAAAGCATCTGGGTTAACGCCAAAGGCTTGCGGGTCGATGCCCATTGCCCTGGGGCAACCCCCCAAAATATTGCCCTGTGGCCGGCGCCGCTGGAGCCCTGGTTGCCAAGGATTGAACGCCGTGAAGCACGCATCCCGGCGGCTGACCCGGATTGCCCACCACCGGCGTTGGCTGCGGCGTCGCCCTTGTCCATTGTGGGGGTACGTGAAGGTGACCAACTGCGCCTGCCCGCTGCCAGTCAGCAAGCCTTGCGCCTGAAGATCTCGGCGTTGGGCGGCAGTGGCCGGCGTTGGTGGTTTCTTAATGGCGCGCCGTTGGGGGACAGTGCCAATCAGGACAGCATCAACGCCAGTTTTGAACGGCTGGGCCGCTATCAGCTCAGCGTATTGGATGAAGCCGGTCAAACCGCCAGGCTCGAATTCAGCGTCGTCGACTGATCGTTGCTGATCGTTCCCACGCTCTGCTGATTGTTCCCACGCTCTGCGTGGGAACGCCGCCTGGGACGCTCCGCGTCCCGTCATGGGGTAAGCTATACCCATTCAGGAGCCCCCGCATGAACCTCGAACACCTCACCGAACGCCTGCACCGCATCCGCGATACCAACGACTGGAAGCAGTTCCACAGCCCGAAAAACCTGGCCATGGCCGCCAGCGTGGAAATGGCCGAGCTGGTGGAGATCTTCCAATGGCTCACCGAAGACCAATCCCGCCAACTGCCCGCCGATAAACTCGCGCATGCGGGCCAGGAGGTTGGCGATATCGTCTTGTATCTGTTGCTGCTGTGCAGTGAACTGGGCCTGGATATGAACGAAGTGGTGCGCGCCAAGCTGGCCGACAGCGAACGGCGGTTTGCCCATGAGTGATCGTCATTTCGACCAGTTGGCCACGCGCTTTGCCGAAAAGATCTACGGCGGTGCCAAGGGCGCGATTCGCCTGGCGGTGCTCCAGGCCGATCTGGTGGAAGCCTTGCCGCAGCGGCCTCTGCGCGTGCTGGATATCGGTGCGGGCCTGGGGCATATGTCGTTGTGGCTGGCGGAGCAGGGCCATGAGGTGACATTGGCCGAACCCGCCGCGCCGATGCTTGAAGGTGCGCGCCAGCGCTTCGCGGACGCGGGCCAAAGCGCGACCTTTATTCATGCACCATGGCAAGACTTGCTCGGCCAGCTCACCGAGCCTTACGATCTGGTGCTGTGCCATGCCGTGCTGGAGTGGTTGGCCGAGCCCCACGCCATCCTGCCGGTGCTGCACCAACTGACGCTGCCGGGTGGCTGGTTGTCCCTGGCGTTCTACAACCGTGATGCGTTGATCTACCGCAACCTGCTCAAAGGCCACTTCCGCAAAATGCGCAAGAACGACATGGCCGGCGAAAAGCAGAGCCTGACGCCGCAACAACCCCTGGACCCACGGGAGTTGGCGGCGCAACTCGAAGGGTTGTGGCAGGTCGAAAGCCAAAGTGGCGTACGGGTGTTCCACGACTATATGCCGGTGGAATTCCAGGCTCGCGCCAACCTGCAGGACTTGTTGGAGATGGAGCTCGCTCACCGTCGTCACCCAAGCTTTGCCGGGCTTGGGCGATATTTGCACTGGATCTGCCGCCCGGTTTAAGCGGCCCAGCGTGGGAGGTCGACATGCGTCGTCTCGGTTTAATCCTGTTGTCTTTAGCGCTTGGGGCGTGCTCGAGCCCCAATCCTTACGTGGCCAGTTCGGCACCGATGCCGCCGGCGCCCGCCCAGGCGGCCACTACCTTTGATGCCAGCGCCTACCCCGCGCCGGTGCGCGACTATGGCGCCTACCGCAGCTGGGGCTGGCTCAACGGCCAGTTGCCGGCGGGCACGGCCTGGGCCGATTCGGCGCAGATTGCCGAGGCGGTCAGCGGCGCTCTCGACCAGCGTGGCTTGCGCCCCTTGCATGACAAGCGTGCGCCCGACCTGCTGGTGAGCGCCGATGTACGCCTGGAAAAACGCCTGCGCCAGGTCCAGGACGATTATGGTTACGGCTACGGCGGCTATAACCGCTATGGCAACGGTTACGGTATGTACAACAGCGTGCCGGTGGTGCGCACCTATGAGGTGACCGTGGCCGTGGCGCGTATCAGCCTGTTCGATGCGCGCACCCGCCAGCCGGTGTGGAGCACCAGCGCCGAAACCACCAGCCAGGGCAGCCTGAGCGAACGCGCCGATAGTTTGCGCAAGGCGATGCAAAAGGCAATGGCTGCCTATCCGCCCAGTTAGCAGCTATTCTCATTACAGGCCCACGTTGTTTTTGGAGAACACCATGCTTCGTCGCATCGCTGCACTTGCTGTTGTCATGTTGCTGGGCGGTTGCCAGAGCAACCAGGTCAACCACGATTTCGACGCCAGCCGAGACTTCGGCGCCTACCGCAATTGGGCCTGGAAAGACCCGGCGTTGCAGTACCGTCCCGATGACCCGCGAATCAAGAGCGACCTCACCGAGCAACGCATCCGCCAGGCCGTGGGCGAACAGCTGGACCAGCGCGGTTTGCGTCCTGCGGCGGCGGGCACCAAGGCTGACCTGAATGTACAGGCCTACCTGATCGTCGAAGACCGCCAGCAGCAAGTCACCACCAACTATGGCGGTGCCTGGGGCGGCCCGTGGAATGGGTACTGGGGCGCGCCGATGTACAACGAAACGCGCAACATCACCTACAAAGTGGCGACCCTCCAGATCGACCTGCTCGACGGCAAGGACGGCAAGCTGGTGTGGCGCGGCAGCGACGAGCAAATGATGGCCAGCACGCCGAACCCCGAGGACCGCAACAAGGCCATCCGCAGCACCGTGACCAAGATCCTCTCCAACTACCCGCCGCGCTGATCACTCACTGTAGGAGCGAGCTTGCTCGCGAAAAACGTCAACGATAACGCGTGCTTCCTGAGTAAACGCGGCGCCTGTGAGTTTTTCGCGAGCAAGCTCGCTCCTACGGTATCAGGGCGTATCAGGGCATCTCCGCCAGTCGCCAATGTGGCGAGTTGCCAGCAACCTGCCCAAGCCTTGTCTACACTCCAGTGCAACGGAGAGTTAGCGCAGGAGTGCTTCGATGTCTCCCCGATTCGGCTCCAGGCAGCGTGGTGCAATTGGCTTGATGGCGGCAGGCACCTTGGCCTTGGCCCTGGTGTTCACGTTGCTGGCGGTCGATAGCGGGCGCTTGTATTTGGAAAAGCGCAAGTTGCAGTCCGTCGCCGACACCTCGGCGTTGGAGGCGGCAGGTCTGGGTGGCCAGTGCGGTACCAACACCACGGCCAACGCCTATGCCACGCAAAATGCCGCGCGCAACGGTTTTGTGGTCGGTAATGGCAGCACCCTGGCGGTGACGTGCGGCACCCTGGCGACCAATGCCCTCAACACCCGCGTATTTACCGCCGATGCCACCAAGAGCGACGCCATCCGCGTGGTGGCCTCGCGCACCGTCCCGACCAGCATTGCCAATGGCCTGTGGAACCTGTTCAGCGGCGCGCCGATCACCCCGCAAATCAACTTGAGCGCCACCGCCGTCGCCGCGACACCGCCGCCCGTGGCGCAGCTGTCGATCCGCAGCAGCCTGGCCAGCGTCGACTCAGGCAAATCCCCGCTGCTTAACCTGGTGATCGGCAACCTGCTCGGCGGTAACCTGTCGCTCACGGCAGCCGGTTGGAACGGCTTGCTGCAGACCAACGTCAACCTGCTCAGTTACCTGGACCAACTGGCGATCAACCTGAACGTGAAGGCCGGTGACTATGACGCCTTGCTCAGTACCGCGGTCTCGGCTACTCAGTTGATCGACGCTGCGGTGAAGGTCTTGCAGAAAAACGGTGCGGCGGCCACGGCGGTCATCAATGACGTGATATCGATTCAAACGATTGCGCCGAACAGCAAGCTGTTGACGGTGGGAGACCTGGTCGACATCGCCACCGGCACGCCGACGGCGGCGCTGAACAGTAACGTGCAGTTGTTTCAACTGCTGGAAGCGGTGGCGCAGTTGTCCAGTAGCAAGAATGCGGTGAGTGCGGCGGCCCAGGTCGCGATTCCGTTGGTGGGCAATGTGTCGATCCAGACCAAGGTCATCGAACCGCCGCAGCTGTCGGCGATTGGCAATCCTGTATTGGCCAAGAAGGGCTTGCAGAATACCCCGCCAACCGATCAGATTTTTGTACGCACCGCGCAAGTGCGCACGTTGGTGACCGTGCAGGCGCCGATCATCAAGGCGGTCTCTGGCGTGGCTTCCATATTGACGGGCCTGGGCACGCCGGTGTCCCAGGTGGTCAAGGGCTTGTTGAATCTCAACCTGCCGGCGGTGGTTGGCGGGGTGTTGTGCCTGGTGGCCTGCAATGTGGCTGACGTCGATGTCACGACGCCGCTGGCCATTTACATTGAAGCCGGCAGTGCGCAAACCAATGTCACGGATTTCAATTGCGACTCGCCGGCCTCTAAATCCTTGACGGTGAAAACCACTACATCCCTGGCAACTCTGGCGGTCGGTACGGTGGATCCGGTGGCGGCTTTTTCTTCCTCGGCTGCAGTCAATGTGCAGCCGGTCAGGCTGATTGATTTTGGCGAGCGCTATTGTGTCGTCCTGACGCTGCTGTGCAGCCCCAACCGTACACCCAATGTGGGTGGCGGTTTGCTGTTGAAAGCCAACTCCACCATTGCCGCGCAAACCAGCACGATGGTGTTTGCGCCGGTGGCCGAGATGAATGCGCCGCCCACCTACAAGTTTGCGCCGGGTACCGCCAATATCGTCGGCAGCCTGGCGGCGACGCTTAATGGGTTGCAGGTCACTTACGCACCGCCCAGCGGGAGTGTCTCCAATGGTGCGCTGGCTGGGGTCGCCGGGCTGTTGGCGACCATCACCACGGCGGTGGTGGGGTTGATCCAGAACGTGCTGTCGCCGATTCTCGACCCTGTCGTCAACACCTTGCTCAGCGCCTTGGGCATCAATCTGGGCAACGCCGAAGTCGGCGCCAACCTCACCTGCCATATGGGCCGGGCTTACCTAGTGATCTAGCCTGTTGCTAGGAGGTTTGCTTCCGGTTGTGGCTCGATAGCTGAGCAGGATGTCCGGTCCAGTACAAAGCCCTTCCTGCGTAAACGGCCGCTTATGGTTTCGCCCTTACGGCCACCCCTTTAAAAGTCTTCGGTAAAGTCCCGTAAAATTCTATTCAGGGCTTGGTCGTGCTTGAGAGCGCAGAAATGATTGGCAATACATTGATGGATTTTGCGCTATTTAAAAAATGTATTTATGTAAATGCAATAACATATCATTTGCGCCTTGGAGCAAGATGTTAGTGACGTTATCAAAAGGCCTTTAGATGCCCGTACCTTCACCCCTTTTTCGCTCCGAGGCGCTCGCAGCGGCCCACGAGCAGCGTTTTGGTAATGTCTTGATCAGCCAGCCGTGGGGATACAGCCTGGCTGCACTTGTTGCCGGAGTGTTGGTGCTATTGATACTGGCTTTTACCTACTTCGGTACCTATACACGTAAGGCTACTGTGAGGGGGTTGCTGATGCCTGAGCAGGGCATGTTGCGTCTGTCTGCTCCAGGTGTAGGGATTCTTACTCAGGTGAGAGTTGCTGAAGGGCAGAAGGTCAAAAAAGGCGATGTGTTGTTTGTCATCTCCGGCGAGCGCTTGTCCGGCGTTGGTGCGACGCAGGCGCTGATTTCCGAACAGTTGGATCAACGTTTGAATTTGATACGCCGTAACAGGGAGCTGGCGGACGAGCGCTTGTCAGGACAATTGCGCATGCTTGATAGTCGTCTAGTCACTATCGCCGGTGAGCTTCGACAATTCACTGAGGAGGTACGATTGCTACAGCGTCGTGCCGAGTTGGCACGCACACAAATGGGGCGTCAGCAAGAGCTGGTCGATGCCGGGTTTATATCTGTTGCTCAATTGCAGCAGGCCGAGAATGATTGGTTGATCCTGCAAGGCCAGCAGCAAAGCAACCAACGTGCCCGGGCAAGCCTGGAACGAGAGCGTACGGAGCTGTTAGCTCAGCGCCAAGAAATCGAAATACGCCATCGCAGCGAGATAAGTGAAGCTGACAGTGCCACTGCGCTGGTCAAGCAAGAGCAGGCTGAGAATGAAGTCCGTAGTGAGTTGGTCAGTATTGCTCCTTATGCCGGGACACTGACCGGCCTGAGAGCCCAGGTCGGCCAGCAGGTCACTGCGGGTTCATTACTAGCCAGCTTGATTGCCGAGAGCGCAACCTTGTCAGCCCATCTGTACGCCGCCCCACGCCAAGCAGGATTTATAGAGCCAGGGCAAAGAGTCTTAATGCGTTATGCGGCCTATCCCTATCAGAAGTTTGGCATGGCTCGCGGTCGCGTCATTGATGTTGCAAAGAGTCCCTACGCTACGCAAGAGTTACAACCTCATATCGCAACTGCACTGCAGGGGCCGGGATCAACGACTGAGCTGTTTTACCAGATTTCTGTCGCACTGGACTCCTCCAGTATTGAGTTGTATGGAAAATCCCAGTTATTGCAAGCGGGTATGTTGCTGGAGGCTGACATTCTCTTGGATCGAAGACGGCTGTATGAATGGGCACTAGAGCCTATCTATTCGGTAACAGGAAAGCTGCGCAATTAAATGAGGCTTGGACGATTAGCCTTGACACCTTAAAAAACACACAAAACAGTGGGGCTCTCATGGAGCTGACAAAAAGAGAGTCGGATGTCTTGCAGCTGCTTTTGATCGGAAAAACCAATAAGCAAATCGCACTTGACTTAAGCATAAGTGATTACACCGTGCGTGATCATGTATCCTCACTATTGCGCAAGCGTGGTGTCAGAAGCCGCATGGAATTAATGGCAAAGCAAGTACGATTCTGAAAGGGCATGCACCCTGTAATGTAACGATCGCCTCCGTAGCGAAGTAATTAGGCGCGCTAAAAAGTTGATGTTCCTCCCCTATCTTGACTGAGTAATCAACAGCCTCCCTCCCCCCCTACATGTGTAGGGTCGCTTGCTCCGCGAAGAAGCTTTAATATAGGTATCGGCATTACTATCCATCGATATCGATCCTGGTTTCACCAGTGCCAAACTAGGTGCATCAAATGAAAATTGATTGTGCCGGGAGGTAGTGTGGACATCATTGATGTTCTGAGTAGTTTATGCCCTAACCGTTGAAGATCCTTATGGAGAGGCATATTTTGAAAGACATAACTATTAAAGAGTTGGAAGTGGTCTCTGGCGGCATTGGGGTTCCGGGCGCTCTTGCTGGCGGGATTACTGCTGGTGCGGGATATGTAGGCTTCGAGGCAACGACCGGTGGAGGAAGCATGACCGGTTTCGTATCAGCCGTGGCTGCTGGTGCCGTAGCAGGCTTTTTTTCCGGACCGGCGGGGGGGCAAGCCGTGGCTTCTACTATCATCGCTGGAGGGTCTGCAAGTTTTTACGGAGGCATGGCGGCGGGCTTCGGACTCAACGCATGGAATGCGGCAGGAACCAACTACAATCGCTAGTTCTTAGTTGTCAACCTTGGTGGCAACAGGTCTGCTACTAGTGTAAGCAATGGCGTCGCCAAGGATGATAATTCGCGCTAGTTGTTTGGGCACGAATGCATCAGTAAAGGCCATAGGTGGGACTGAACTGATAAGAAGGAGGAGCAATATAAACATGTCTGACTTTTTTCTGTATCTTGGAGTTCAACTGCTTTTGGCACTGGCCATAAAAGGCGTCCTGGTGATATCGCACTGGAAGGTGTCGAAGCCGATAGAGCTATTCTTTATTGCAGGAGTTCCTGCAATTATTACCGCGATGGTTTCTGCTCGCTGGCTTGCTTGACTCCGATATAGGTCTAACGATTTAGTTTGGTTGCACATCATTAAGCTTGCGCACCGGCTTGAGCGGACTTGCTCGATATTATTATCATGGATGTACTATGATCATTGATTTCAATATTTCAAGAACGGATTTTGTTAAGTATTATCAAGGCAAGAAACCTTTACTGATCAAGAAGGCCTTTGAAGTCACGCAGGCGTTTACCTGGACTGACGCCAATCAAATCATTGAGCGTAGTAGCGTCGAATCCGATGATTTTAAAATTCTCCACAATGGATTGGTGCCAAAAAGCGAGTACGTCGAAACTTTCTACGATGTGGGGATGATCAGACATCGACTGATTAAATCAGCGGTTTACGAGCGCATGAAAAGTGGCGCGACTCTGATTGCAAACAAAATCGTCAATGAACCCAAGGTCCATGCGTTTGCCCGACAGGTAGCTCAGTTCACGGGCAGGCAAACCGTCAGCAGTGCCTACGCAGCATTTGGCCGGCAGGCGTCCTTCCAAACGCACTGGGATACACGGGATATTTTTTCCATCCAACTGATTGGCCGCAAACGTTGGTTCATTTATGAGCCAAGCTTCAGCGATCCGCTGTACATGCAACAGAGTAAAGATCTTGAGCATGACTACCCTTGTCCTGCAGAGCCGTGTATGGATTTTGTCCTAGAACCAGGGGATGTTCTCTACCTACCTAGAGGCTGGTGGCACAATCCTTTACCTTTCGAGGAGGAAACCTTCCACCTCTCCATTGGCACGTTCCCAGCCGTTGTCCTGGACTATGTGCAGTGGTCAATGCAACAGCAACTGCCAGCCTTGCTGACGGCCCGAAAATCCATGAGCACGTTCGAGGATGACCGGGAGAACTTGACTCAGTTGGCCTCGCAATTCGCAGGGATGGTCCTGGACCCGACTCACTACGGACGCTTCATGGAGGCATTTGATACGGCTCAACGTGTGGGCGCGCCGCTGGCCATCGACCTTTTAGGGAACTCTGGAATTAAGCAGTTGCCGGACGATACAGGTCTGCAGCTTTCAGCTAACAGCACCCTGTCTATCGCACAAAACTACCTGATCGCAAACGGCACGCGGGTCAATCTTGACGAACAGGCTCTGTTACTTGTGCGCAGTATCGAGCACTCACCCGGAATTCGTCTGGACGAACTGCTTACACTACTCCCCGAAATGGATCCTGCGAAGGTTCGGGCCCTGGTGTTCGAGCTATGTCATCAGGACACTCTCGAACTGATTCGACCTTGAGAACCTTCCTGATCGTTTTGTCTGAGCAGGAACCGTTATGATGCGAGTGACCTTGCAGTCCGAGAGCCAAGAGTGCGGTCTGGCGTGTCTGGTCATGGTGGCTGCAGCGCACGGCCTGCATCTGGATTTGGCGACTCTGCGGCGGCGATTTGCGGTTTCAATCAAGGGTACAAGCCTGGCGCAGTTGATTCGTTATGCCCAAAGTCTGGAGTTTACCTGCCGTCCCTTACGGCTTGAGCTAGACGAGATTCCTCAGCTTCGCACGCCCTGTATCTTGCACTGGAACCTGAACCACTTTGTTGTGTTGATAAAGGCTCAGTCAGGTCGTCTTGTGATTCTCGACCCGGCGTGCGGACGTCAAGTGTTGTCGCAGGAAGAAGCCTCTCGAAACTTCACCGGGGTGGCTCTTGAGTTGTCACCCAACGCGGAGTTTGTTCCTGCTCAACACAAGCCCCGACTGCGTTTAAGGACTCTGATTGGCCGGGTAATAGGACTCAAGCGAGCGCTGGGAAATATCTTTGTCCTGGCGGTGGCACTGGAAATGGTGGCCTTGCTCTCGCCTCAGGTGACGCAATGGGTGGTTGACGGTGCTTTAGTGTCTGCTGATCAGCATCTTTTGCTGCTGGCGGTAATGGGCGGCTGCCTACTGATGTTGATCGATTTTGTGCTGCGGATGGCACAAGGCTGGATGGGGTTACGGCTCAATCAACAGTTGGCATTGCAGTGGTCTGGAAATTTGTTCAGCCATTTGTTGCGACTGCCATGGCCATTCTTCGAAAAACGTCAATTAGGCGATATTACCGCACGGTTTCAATCGTTATCAGCCATTCGTAATATCCTCACCAACGGTGCGATCACCGTGGTAATCGATAGTCTGGTCACGCTTATTACCCTTGCAATGATGATACTGTACAGCGGTGCGTTGACCGGTATTGTAGGCGTGGCTGTACTGCTTTACGCAGTGTTGCGTCTGGCGTTTTATCATCCGTTGCGCAATGCCTCCGAAGAACGAATAGTACTGGCGGCCAGGGAGAATTCTTACTTTCTTGAAAGCATCCGCACAGTACTTCCACTCAAATTGTTCAACATGACTTCTGCGCGCCTGGCCACTTGGCAGAACCTAATGGCAGACGTACAAAATCGCGATGTTACTACACAGAAAATGTTGCTGACGTTCGCCAGTTTTAATACTTTGATTTTTGGCGTTGAGGGCATGTTGTTGCTGTATGTCGGCGGCCTGGCAGTACTTGAGGGCAGCTTGTCTTTGGGCATGCTGCTGGCTTTTCTAGCTTACAAGAGTCAATTCACCGGGCGAGCTAGCAAGCTGATTGATCTGGGTATCGAAATCAGAATGCTGTCCTTGCATGCCGAACGCTTGGCTGACATCGCGTTAGAGCCAATTGAGCCTTCATCTCAATGGGAAATCGATGTGCAGCTTATTGAGCCCAACCTTGAATTCAGAGATGTTTCTTTCCGATATGCCGAAGGCGAGCCCTGGATTATTCGTAACCTTTCACTAACCATTGTTGCTGGTGATTCTGTAGCGATCGTTGGGGCCTCTGGTTGCGGCAAATCAACTCTGTTTAAGCTGATGCTTGGCCTGCTTCAACCCACCGAGGGTGAGGTTCTAATCGGTGGTGTTCCGGCTCGGCAACTTGGAATCGATGGATTACGCAGTTTGATCGGTGTGGTAATGCAGGAGGACCAGTTGTTTGCTGGTTCTCTGGCAGAAAATATTGCATGTTTTGCCCCACAGGCCGATCAAGGCAAGATCGAAGAGGTCGCTCGAGATGCCTTTATCCACGACACCATCTGCCAGATGCCGATGGGATATCAGACACTGGTTGCGGAGATGGGCAGTGGTCTTTCCGGTGGTCAGCGGCAAAGAGTGTTATTGGCACGGGCATTGTACAAACAACCCAAAATTCTGGCGTTGGATGAAGCCACCAGCCAACTGGACCTTCACAGCGAACGGTGTGTAGTTCATGCCATGCAACGCATGCCCATGACTCGGATCAGCATTGCTCACAGACCAGAAACCATTGCCTTAGCGCATCGAATTGTCCGGATGGAAAAAGGCACGATCATTGATGACCTCAGGCTCACTGCCGGACCGGTGTCCGCCTGATGCCACTCCTAAGGCGGTTGTTCGGCGTGCTTATGCTGCCGTGGGCTATGGCTGCTCAGGCGGACGATCTTATAAGTATTTACGAGGATGCCCTACTCAATGATCAACAGCTGTCGGCAGCTCAAGCTGAACGTGATGCAGGCTTGGAAACGGTTGTACAGGCGCGTGCTGGCCTGCTGCCGGAGGTGTCCTTGCAGGCACAGAATTTGTGGAACCGCAACCAGTACCAGGTTCAGGGGGGCGAAATAGAGCATCGCCGGCAGAACCAGACCTACAGCATACAATTGGCCCAGCCTGTATTTCGCTGGAAGAATTGGATTCTGTATCAGCAAGGTAGCCAGCAGACAGCCCTTGCCATCAGCCGCTTTTACAGTGCACAACAGACACTAATGCTGCGTGTCGCCACCGCCTACTTTGAGGTTTTGAGTACCGAAGAGGTCCTCGATACCTTGCGCCAGCAACAGGTGGCTGATGTTCAACTACTAGCCAGTGCTCGTAAACAGTTTGAACTGGGTAATGTCAGCATTGCTGATGTGTATGAGGCGCAGGCTAGCGCCGATCGGGCTTTGGCGGCATCTATCAAGGCTAATAGTGATGTTGAACTGGCCCGGCAGGGATTGGCGCGGATCATCGGACGGCAATCTGGATCTCTACTAGGCCTGCGCGATGGGGTAAGCCTTGAACCGCCATATCCCGCCGATATCAATTCATGGATTAGGGAGGCAGAGCAGAACGGATTTGAAGTTCAGGCACAGGCCCTGCTCCTGGATATCGCTCGCAATGAGGTGCGGAGCCGTAAGGCTGATCACTTGCCTTCAGTTGATCTAGTCGCTAGTAAAAGTATGCAGCAGCGCCCGAACGTGGGTACTGAGCGCAGTGACTCGTCCAGTATCGGCCTTCGTGTCAGTTTGCCTTTGTACGGTGGTGGACGCACTAGCTCAGCAGTGCGCCAGGCCCAAGCGTTGAGTGGCCAGAGCGAAGCTCAATACGAGGAAGCCAAGCGTGTTGCGCAGTTGCAAGTACGGGAAGCTTGGCAGGGGGTGGTCAGTGGTATGGCGCAAATAAAAGCGTTGGAAACAGCTAGAGTCTCGGCAAAATCTGCCCTGGAGGCTAACAAGTTGGGCTACAGAGTGGGTGCTCGTATCAGCATTGATGTGCTGGAGGTTCAGAGCCGCTTCACCGAAACGGTGCAGCAGCTTTCGCGAGCTCGCTACGATACTCTGTTGGCTACGTTACGCCTCAAGGCGGCTGTGGGCAGGCTCACGGAGCGCGACTTGAATGAAATTAATCGACTTCTACGTTCGCGCTGAGGTTTTTGAATTGCCTCACTTTGAGGCTGAAAAATGTCGATGGTAGCGGTGGCAGCCCTCGGCGTTCAACTGAGTAAAAATGCATGACCATACTCTTGCCGCCACCCGGAATGCTTTTCAAAAGGCGGGGGACACGACAACTACCCTGACACCGGGGGCGGTGATTTAGGCCTGCACGATGGGCAACTCAACGCAAAATTTCGCACCGGCCTCGCCATTGCTGACACTCAGGCGTCCGCCCATGTTTTCCACAATCCCATAGCTTACTGACAGCCCCAGTCCGGTGCCTACGCCGATTGGCTTGGTGGTAAAGAACGGCTCGAAAATCCGCTCCAGCAAGCGCGGGTCTATCCCGCCGGCGTTGTCTTCGACCCAGATACGCACATGGCGGCTGTCGTGCTCGCTGTGCAGGGCAATCCAGGGGCGCAGGGCAGGGTCTTTTTCTCGCTGGCTGAGTAATGCGTCGCGGGCGTTGACCATCAGGTTGATCAGCACCTGTTCCAACTGGTCGACATAGCCTTTGACCTGCACCGAGAAGTCCGCAGGGCTGATGCGCACGTCCACACCTTTGCCGCGCAAGCCTTCGCTGAGCAGGGACAGAGTGCCCTCCAGTGCCTGCGCCGGGTCGAACGGTTGCTGCTCGATTTCCGAGCGGCGGCCGAACACGCGCATGTGGTCGACCACCCGTGCCGCGCGTTGCACTTGGGCGTCGATGCGCTGGAGTTTTTCCGTGAGGTAGTCGATTTGCACATCGCCATTGCCCAGGCGTTTGAGCACGTTGACGACGGCCATGTGCATCACGTTCAGCGGTTGGTTGATCTCATGGGCCAGGCCGGTGGCCATTTCGCCGAGGGTGGCCATTTTCGCGCTTTGGGTCAGTTGCTGCTGGGAGCGGCGCACTTCGGTGTTGTCACGGCCCACGGCCTGCACTTCGATCAGGGCGCCCTGTTCATCGAAGACGCCGCGGTCCGACCACACCCACCAGGCATGTTCGCGCCCGGGCAGTTGCAGGCTGATTTCCGCGGTGCTCACCGGGAGTTCCGGGGTCAGTTGCTGAATGCGCTGCACAAAGGCGGCGCGTTGTTCATCCGACAGCCACTGGCCCAGGTCGATGCCTGGCAGTTGCTCGGGCCGACACTCCAGGTAATTGGCCAGCGGCGTGTTGCCGAAGGTGAGGGTCAGGTCGGGGCGGTAGCGGCAGATCATCGCGGGCGAGTCTTCCACCAGGATGCGGTAGCGTTCTTCACTTTGGCGCACCTGCTCGGCGGCCAGGGTCGCTTCGGTGACGTCCAGCCACAGGCCCACGGCTTCCACCGGCAGGCCGAGGTCGTCGCGCAACAGCTTGGCTTCGTCGAGCAGCCAGTGGTAGTGGCCCTGTTTGTCGCGCAGGCGATAGCGGCTGCGCACGTTGCCTTCGCGCAGCAGTTGGCGGGTGCGTTCGAAGTAGCACTCGCGGTCGTCGGGGTGGATCAGCGCTGCCAGGGTGTCGTGGTTGCAATCGGCCAAGGTCCAGCCCAGCAACGGCAACAGGCTGGCGCTGAAGAACGCCGGGTGCAGCGCGCCGTTGACGTAGCGCTGCACGTAGATAACGGCCGGTGAGCTGGCGATCAGGTTGTCCAGGCGCGCATGGGCGGCGGCGGCTTGCAGTTGCTGGTTCTGGATGTCGCTGATGTCGAGCATGAAGCCGATCCAGCGCCGTTCATTGCCGGCGCCCAGTACTTGGCCTTGTATGCGGTACCACAGGGGCGACTGTTCAGCGTCGGTGCGTTGCAAGCGCACGCTGGTCAGCAACGGCTTGCCCAGGGCTTGCAGGTCTTGCAGGCGGCTGTTGAGGGCCTGGCGGTCGGCGGGGTGGATGAGTTCGAGCCAGGTGCCGAGGGGCTGGCGGGTGGGGCCGTCGTCCAGGCTCAGGTTGCGCAATAGTTGTGGCGCCAGTTGGATTTCCTGGGTGACGGGCAACAGTTCCCACCAGCCCGTGCCGAGCAGGCCTTGCAGGGCTTCCACGCGTTCCAGTTGCTGGTGGTGACGCTGTTCGCGCAGGCGGCCCAGCAGCGGCGCGGCGAGTGCTGCGCACAGGTTCAGCCAGTCACGCTCGCCGGTGTGGTGTGCCTGGCCGTTATAGAAACCACACAGCAGCCACGCGGCGGCGCCATGGCTGTCGCGGTACGGCACCAGGAAACCGTCGGCATTGCCAAACACACTGCGCAGGCGCGGGTTGTCGCTGCGGCCCTGGGCAATGTCCAGGCTCAATGGCGTGTTGCCGTTGATGCTGTCCAGGCTGGTGCCCAGATGCTGCCCGGTTTGCCACAAGGCTGGGGCGTCGTGGGCGGCGTATTGGCTGTAGATGCGCCAGCCCTGGTCATCCTCATCGAGCAGTGCCATGGCGACGCAGGGGATGCTCCAGCGCTGGGCCACGCTGCGCAGGTGTTCGCTGAACACGTGATGCAGGCGGCTGAAACTGCACACGCGCAGCTGTTCGCTCATCAGGGCGGCGAGTTGGTGGTTCTGCTCGCGTTGCTGCACCCGTGCCCGGTCGGCAAGCAGGTCAGTGATGTTCAGCAGGTGCAGGGCCCAGCCCTCGCCCTCCGGCTCGATCCAGCCACGGGTATGCAGGACCTGGCCGGCGGCGCCCTGGAAGTCCAGATCCAGGCCGTGTCGTTGCCACTCCTGCGGCGTGCCCTCCACACTCAGCGCGCTGTCGGCACACAGCAAGGTCTGCAAGGGTGGGTTGGGCACGTTGGCAAGATGCTGGGCAAGCAAAGGCCTCAAGGCGCCCGTGATGCTCAGCACCCGGCCCAGGTTGTCCAGTTGCACTTGCAGGCCCGGCGCGGGCGTCGTTGGCGCGTCCAGAGCCAGGGCGCTGGTAAGCCCGCGCAGGCGTGCGAACAATTTATCCCCTGTCGTCAAAACTGAAGGCTCGAGGTGGCGGTGAGGTTGGTGGGCAGGTTGGGTACGGTACCTACCCCAGGCAACACCAGGGCCGGCAAGACCGCTTTGATATTGGCCGAGGGGTAGGTGATCTTCACCGTCAGCAAATTATTGGTGTAGGTGGCGGTGATATAGCCGGGCAAGAACTTCAAGGAGCCGGGGATCCAGTTCAACTGGGCCTGGGCTGCATCCTTGGCGCGTTGCACAACCAGGGCCGAATAGCCGGCGGTGCTGGGGTCCAGGGAGACACTGCGGCGTACCCCTTCGGCCGCGGCTTGATGAAATGACTGCATCAACAGCAGCGGCAAGCTGTAGCTGAGCATGCCGTAGAACACCGCAAAGAAAATCACGAAGACCAAGGCAAACTCGATCGCCGCAGCACCTTTTTGCTTTCTCGGGAGGCTCGATTTCATGACTGCGTCTACCCTGAGGCGAGTACTTGATATCAGCATAGAATCATTCAGCCAAAAGGGATGTTTTTTACGTGATCCAGACGCTAGTGATTGTGCTGTGGTTGGGCGTATGTGCCGTGCAGGATATTCGCCAGCGCCAGATTGCCAATACGTTGACCCTGGGCGTCGGGCTGCTGGCGTTGATTTACCTGCTGTGGGCGGGGTCGACGTGGCTGGGCGCGCCCCGTAGCGAGGGCGGCCTGGCTCTGGCTTTGGCGCTGGTGCTGACCTTGCCGGGCTATACGTTGGGCCGCTTTGGCGCAGGGGATGTGAAGTTGCTCGCCGCCCTGGGCCTGGCCTCCAATATCGAGTACCTGCTGGGGTCGCTGATCGGTGCGGGCATCGCCATGGTGGCCTGGACACTTATGCATCAAGGGTTTAGCTCAAACCGCGTTGAACGGGCAGGGCCAGCGTCAACAAAACAGCCTTTTGCACCCTTCGTTTTGACAGGTTTTGCCGGCAGCTGGTTTTGGATCCATCAGTCGCACGAGTTGATTAATGCTATGTACATAGTCGGAAAGTACGTCTACGTTTAATGAGTAGTTGTGTAGGACTTTTCGTCAGAAAGGATAGGTCATCATTTGGCTTGCCAGGCATGGAGTAGCGCGTGAACAAGCTTACGTCTGCAGTAAAAGTGCTCGTTGTCGACGATCAACCCTTAATCGTGGAGGAGCTCTGTGAATTTCTTGAAAGCAGCGGGTACCGTTGTGTCCCGTGCGAGTCCAGTGAGCAAGCTGTCCAGCGTTTCAAGGAAGACCTTCAGATCGGTTTAGTGCTGTGTGACCTGCATATGCCGGACATGGACGGCATCGAGCTGGTGCAGGCGCTGCAACGGATCGCCGGTAAACATCGTGCGTTCGAAGCGATCATGCTCACCGGTCGCGCCGACAAGCAGGATGTGATCAAGGCCCTGCGTGCAGGTATCGCCGATTACTACCAGAAGCCGATCAACCTCGATGAATTGCTCGAAGGCCTCAAGCGCCAGGAAGCGGCATTGGAGGAACGGCAAAAAGACCTGCAACTGGGCACGCTCAACCAGAAGTTGCAGTATCTGTCCGAATCGATCAACGACTTGTATATGGACTTGGACAAGGTGCGCCGCAACCCGACGCCCCAGGACCATGACGGGGACTCATCGGCCGATGACGCCGGGCCGGTGGAGATCCCGGCGATCTTCAATCAACTGTCACCGCGCCAGTTGGACGTGGCACGCCTGGTGGGCAAGGGCCAGACCAACTATCAGATTGCCTGTGAGCTGGGGATTACCGAGAACACGGTCAAGCTGTATGTGTCACAAGTGCTGCGCCTGACCCATATGCACAACCGCACGCAGTTGGCGCTGGCGTTGTCACCGAGCAACTCGGCGATGCGCCAGCGGGTCACGGCGCACTAGTACCGCCCTACTGTAGGAGCGAGCTTGCTCGCGAAGAACGTCAACGATAACGCGTGCATCCTGGGTAACCGCGTTGTCTTGGCGTTTTTCGCGAGCAAGCTCGCTCCTACAGGGGGGTTATTTGCTGCCCTGCGCAGTGCCGCCTACTTTCTGATCAAAAAACTCCGGGATCGGGTGCTTGTTGCTGTCCAGCCAGCGCTTGAGCGCCTGCTCGCGTTCTGCCGGTGTGGTTTTTTGCGGGTTGGCCGAGGCTGCGCGACCGCTCAGTTGCAGCGCCATCCAGTTTTCCGTTTCTGCCTGCCGGGGTGAAGACGGCCCCGCTTCGATGGCCGAAGCAAGGAGCGGCAGGGCCAGGCAGGCAAGGCCGGCGAGGTAATGGAATTTCATCATCGACTCCTTATTTCACAGAGGCCGGCAGCGTGTCGCTGACCGCCGCTACCTGATCTTTGACTGGACGCTGCGGTGCCGTGCCAGCCTCCTTGAGGTGTTGCGCCCGTGCCTGGGCTCGGGTCACTTGCTCGGGGCTCAAGCCGAGTTGGCCGACCACTTTTGCGGCTTGCTCCCAGTTGTCCTGGTAGATCAGCAACGTCACCAGGTTGACCGCCGCCAGTTGATCGCTCTGCTTGAGCTCGATGGCGGTCATGAATTCAAAGCGTGCGTCTTCCAGGCGCCGTTGGTCGAGGTACACCACGCCCAGGTCATTGCGGATTTTTTCGTCGGTGGGCGCCAGCCGTGCCGCACGTTGCAGGTGGGCCATGGCCTGGCCGTTGTCGCCCTTGGCCGACGCCAGTTGCCCCAGGCCGTGCTCACCGTCGGCGGCCAGGCAAGTGCCCAGCAGGCTGCGGTACAACGGCTCGGCGTCAGGGCGGCCCAGCAAGCGATAGGCACGGGCCTGGCGTTGACGAACCTGGGGCAGGGTGCTGGGCAGGTTTTGCAGGTTGGCGAGGCTGGCGTGCAGCTTGCCTTCGTTGGCCATGTCATCGGCCAGGTTCAGCGACAGCTCCTGGTCGGCGCTGGGCTTGGGGCAACTGCCCGGCGCCAGCAACCCGGCCCACGGAGCCTGGCCATTGCTGGCACAGCCGCCCAGCATCAGCAGGCTCAAGGCGACGATCAGTGGTTTCATGGCAGGCTCCTCAAAAGTTATTCAAGGCTCGGGAAATGGCGATCATCGCCGGCCCCCCGAGCACGATCAGCAAGGCGGGAAACAGGAACACCATCATCACCACGGACATCTTCGCGGACATCTTCGAGATGTATTCCTGCAGACGGGTCAGGCGGCGGTCGTCGAGCAACTGCTTGAGGGCCAGCAAGGATTTCATCGCGCCGCCGCCTTGGTGGATCAGTTGCTGAAGAATGATGCAGGTGTCGGTGAACTCATCCACGGCCAGCAGGCGCGCGGTTTTGCCCAACTCTTCGGACAGCTCCAGGCCCGAGTCGACCCTTACCAGGATCAGGCGCAGTTCATGGGTCAGGTCCGGCAGCAAGCGCTGGGCTTCGGTGCTCAAAACCCGCAGCGATTGCTCAACCGCCATGCCGGATTCGAACAGGATGCGCAGCAGCGGAATGAACGTGGAAATTTCCCGCGCGATGCGCTCCTGACGGTATTTCGCGCTGAGGGCCAGGATGCGCTTGGGCAGCAAGTAACCGATGCCCAGGGCAATCGCCGGGGCAATCCAGGGTGAGCCGCCGTGAGGAAACAGCAGTTGCTGGCCGAGCAGGGTCAAGCCCAGCAGCACGACGGGCACGCCGATCTGGAAGGCGGCAAACATGGAGCGCTGGTTGGCTTTGCGCCAGCCGACGCGGTTGAGCAGGGTCTGGGTTTCGTTGTCCAGGCTGACCGAGCGCTGGGCCACGGCGCTGGCGCCCAATTGGCGCATCAGGCTGCCGAGTTTGTCCTCGCGGGTCAGTTGGCCTTGCAGGCGTTGGCTGACCAGGCGTTGACGGCGCCGTTGCTCCAGCAGGTTGCCGACGATCAAGGCGACGGCGGCGAGCGACAACAGGATGCAGATCAGGATGGCCATCTCAGATACTCCGCAACATGCGCCACATGACGAAGGTGCCCGTGATGTCGAGCGTCGCCGCGGCCAGCAGTAGGTAGCGCCCGGTTCCGTCATTCCACATGCTCATCAGGTAGCCCGGGTTGACCATCCAAAAGTAGCCGACCATGGCGATGGGCAAGCCCGCCAGCACGTAGGCGGTCATGCGCGTTTCGCCGGTCATGGCCTTGAGTTGGCGCGCACCCTGTTCGCGCTCGCGGATCATCTTGATCAGGTTTTCCAGCAGCTCGCTGGCGTTGCCGCCGTAGCGGTGGTTGACCTTCAGGCCCAGGGCAAACAGGCGGAACTCATCGCGCTCGTAAAACTCGGCAAAGTCGCTGACCGACTCCGGCAGGCTCACGCCCATTTGCACGTTACGCTGGATGCGGCTCATGGCCTCTTTGAGCGGCGCTTCGGTGCTGTCGATCGCGCCCAGCACCGCGTCCGCCAGGGTGCGCCCGGACTTGAGGCTGCGCACGCTGTGGTCCAGCAGTTGCGGCAATTGTTCGATCATGCGCTGCACCCGCCGTTGGTAGCGCCAGGCGATATACACCCGCAACAGCAGCGGTGGCGTGGTCAGCATCACCAGCAGGCCCAGCCCGCCAGCCAGCAGGTAACCTAGCAACATGCCCACCGCCCAGCCACTCAACCACAACCCCAGGCGGTCGGTGGGCTTGCCCAGGCCGGCGCGCTGGAACATGCGCTCCAGCGCGATCCAGCTGCCGTTCGGCTCCTGGGCTACTGGCTGGCCATCGGAGAGCCGCTCCAGCACCCGGTCGGTGCCGGCCTGGCGCAGCCCGCGCTGGAACAGCCAGACGGACAGGCTGATCAGCAGGACGCAAATGAGCAGCAAGACAAGTCCGGTCATGAGCCCTCTCTACAACGGCAATGCCGATTCGCGCCGCAGCTTGTCGCCGGCCGGGTTGAGCGCTTCGCGCAGGAAGCCGAAACCGGTACGGCGGTCGAGGCGGAACAGGGTGTTGGTGACATACACGTCGTCGCGCACGCCCACCACTTCCACCACCTCGCTGACGCAACGGCGCCCATCGGGCAGGCGCGTCAGTTGAATCACCACATCCAGTGCGGCGCAGATCATCTGCCGCAGGGTTTTCTCCGCCACCACACGGCCGGTCAGGCCCACCAGGGTTTCCAGGCGCAACAGCGCGTCCTGGGCGTTGTTGGCGTGCACGGTGCTCATGGAACCGTCGTGGCCGGTGTTCATGGCGGTCATCACGTCGAGTACTTCGACGCCACGGATCTCGCCAAGGATGATGCGGTCCGGGCGCATCCGCAGGGCGTTGCGGATCAGGTCGCTGGCCTTGACCTCGCCATGCCCTTCGGCATTGGGCGGGCGGGTTTCCAGGCGCACTACGTGGGGGTGGCCCAGTTGCAGCTCGGCCACGTCTTCGATGGTGACCAGGCGTTCGTGGGGGTTGATCAATTGGCTGAGGATATTGAGCAACGTGGTCTTGCCGGTGCCGGTGCCGCCACTGATGAGGATATTGCAGCGCTTGCCCACCGCCTCCTGGAAGAACTCGAAGATGTTGTGGTCGATGGTTTGCATCGCCACCAGGTCGCTGCTCTTGAGCATGTCCTTGCGAAATTTACGGATCGACAAGCACGGGCCATCCAGGGCTATCGGCGGGATGATCGCATTGACCCGGCTGCCATCGGGCAAGCGCGCATCGACCATCGGCGACGACTCATCCAGGCGCCTTCCGAGGGGCGCGAGAATGCGCTGCATCACGCGTTCTACATGGTGCGCATCGATAAAACGCAGGTCGCTCTGGTGAAGCACCCCGTCACGCTCGATAAACACCCGGTGCGGGCCATTGACCAAAATTTCGGTAACCGACACATCGCGCAGCAGCACTTCCAGCGGGCCGAAGCCGGTCAGCTCATCGACGATCTCTTCGGCCAGGCGCTCCATCTCATAGCGCGAGATCGCCAGGTGCATGCGCGTGATGTATTCGGCCACCTTATCGATGACAAATTGCGCCAGGGATTGGCGCGAGCCTTCCAGCAGGTTCTGGCCCGACTCTTCGATGGCATCGATGATGTAGCGATGCAGCACCAGTTTCAGGCCGTCGTGGTCGTTGTGCGCGGCTGCCCCACGGGCCGGGGCACCGAAGAGTTTTTCGCTGTTCATCGACTCGTCCCCAGCAGGCGTTCGAACCAGCGTGTCGAAGGTTTATCCAAGCCTTCGGTGCGTTTGGCCAGGCGCTCGCCCAGGTGGCGCAGGGCTTGGGTCAAGGCTTCGCGTGGGGCCAGGGTGAACAGGCTTTGCCCCTGGTTCTTGGCGTTCAGGCGCACTTCTGGGCTCAGGGGCAGCACGGCGATGCACTCCAGGCCGAAGCTTTTTTCCAGGGCTTCGGTGTCGGGGGCGCAGCCTTTTATGTAGCGATCGACGAGCAGCTTGGCATGGTCGAGCTTCATGCCTTTTTCGCGCCACAGGTTCAGCACCGCCAGGTTACGCCGACAGTCGAGCACGCCCTGGTCGGTGCACCACAGCAACTTGTCGCAGTGGCTGACAAAGGTGCGCAGGGCTTCGCTGTCGGCTTGCCCGGTGAGGTTGACCACGATGTGCTGGAAGTGCTGGCGCAAGGCGCTGAGCAACATGTACAGCTCGGCGGCGCTGGTCATTTCCAGGGGTTCATCGCTGGCGGCGTAGGCGAGGATGCGCAGGCCATCGTCGGTGCTGGTGAACGCGCTGTTGATCAGGGTGGCGTCCAGGCGGCGCAGGTGGCGCAAGGCGTCGCCGAAATTGAAGGTGCTGTCCAGGCCCAGCAGCGCCAGGCTGTCGCCCCTGGGCAAGCCGAGATCGAGCATCAGCGTCTGCTGGCCACTCTTTTGCACCACCATCGCCAAGTGGCTCGCCAGCAGGGCGCCATCGGTATTGCCCTGGGCACCGTAGAGCACGGTGAGGCCGCCGAGATGGGCGTTGGGCGCAGTGGGCGGCAAGCGCTTGCTCAAGCGCCGTACCAGCCCGGCCACTTCGCTGGAGCGCGAGCCATAGGCGACAAAATCCCGCGCGCCGGCACGCATGGCGTTGAGTACCAACTGGTTGTCCATGCCGTCGCCCAAGGCCACTACTGCCAGCATCGGCTTGGCCTCCAGAGCGCCTTCGATCAAGGCGCTCTGGGCCACCAGGTGTTCACGGTCCAGGCCCACGAACACCAGGTTGGCAAAGGTCACGTCCACCAGTGCCAGCAATTCATCGAGGCTGCCGCCGCCCACGCTGATCACTTGGCCAAGGGGCGCCAGCGCGCCCTGGAGCCATTCCAGGTCGGTGCTGTTGCGGGTGATTGCCAGGAAGGTCTGGCTCAGGCTATCGCTCATTGGGAGAGTCCACTGCGACGGTCGAAGTTGCCGTTTTCCAGGAAGAACAGGCGGAACCAATTCGGGTCGTAGGTGCGCAGTTTCTCGCCGGGCAGCGAAGGCAACTGCGCATTGGCGGCCAGTGGCTGCACCAGATGCGGCGTGACAATCATCAACAGCTCTTTCTCCTCGCTGTTGATATTAGAGTCGCGGAAGAAGGCGCCAATGATCGGGATGTCGCCCAGGCCTGGAAGCTTGGCGATGGTGGAGCGGTTGGTGCTGCTGATCAGGCCGCTGATCACGAAGCTTTCACCGTCGGCCAGTGACACGCTGGTGTCGGTGCGCCGGACGGTCAGGGCGGGTACCTGGATGCCCTGGATCCGGATCGCGTTGTTGTAATCCAGCTCGCTGACTTCCGGGGCGACTTTCAAGGCGATGCGGTTGTGGTCGATGACCGTGGGCGTGAGGGTCAGGCGAATGCCGAATTCCTTGTACTCGATGGTGATGGTATCGCTGCCGGCACTGGGCACCGGAATCGGCACTTCGCCGCCGGCCAGGAAGGTCGCGCTCTGGCCGCTCATGGCCACCAGGCTCGGGCGTGCCAGGGTGTAGGCGAAGCCGCTGCTTTCCAGGGCGTTGATCAGCGCCTTGACCCGGCCACCGCCAAAACCGATGTTGAAGCTGTCAGCGCTCACCGGCAGTTTGAAGATGCCCTCTGAAGGGGACAGCAAGCTCGGGCTGCCGAGGAAGAAATTGTTGCCCATGCCGAGGATCTTGGTGCTGGCTTCCTTGAGCTTGGTGCGGCTGACTTCGACGAAGCGGATATCGGTCTGCACCTGGCTGGGCAGCGTCGGGTCTTCGGAGGGCGACAGCGATTGGCTGGTCAGCGCCGAGGTGGCCTTGCCCTTGACGAACACCATGCTCTGGCGCGGGGTGGTCGAGCAGCCTGTCCACACCATCAGGCTGGTGGCGCCGCTGCCGACGCCAGTGAGCAGGAAGTGGCGGTCGCCGTTGACCCGCACGTCGGCGATTTTCGGGTCGCCGATGGCCAGGCGCGTAATCGCTACCGGCGATTGCAGCTCGGTCTGCAAACCTTCGCCCACCTCGATCACAGCGGGCAATTGGCCCAAGGCGTTGCAGTTGCCCGATGCGCCCATCGCCATGCCCAGGGGCAGGCACGGCAGCATCAAGGCCAAGGCCAATTGAGCGTAGCGTTGGCTCATTCAAGGCATCCTTGTTCAATCAGGGGGTAGGTTGTGCCGCCGCTGCGCCGCGAATCACTTCAACGCCCCGACGTTGGCCGGTGTCGGCCACCGCGGGGGTGATTTTTTTCGGCGGGCCGCTGAGGGCCAATTGGGTGAACTGGTAGAGGTCGCGGTTGGCGCTTTGCACCTTGTCTGGCGTGTCGCTTTCGCCGGTCCAGTAGCGGCTGAGCAATTGTTCGTCGGCACTGCGCACAGCCAGGCGCAGCGTGCCAGCTTGGGAGGCGAGCATCAGCCGGCTCAGCAAGGGTTCGGGCACCGCCAGCACCACACTGCGCGCGGCGGTGCGGCGTTGCGCCGCCTGGGCGCGTTCTTCGGCGGTGGCGGGTGGCGGCACGGCCGGGGTGCCGTCGTTGGCCAAGCCCAACTGATCACCGACGCTGAGCAGGCGAATCGCCGGGATGACCACCTGCGCCGATTGCTCGGCATTGGCATTGTCCTGGCGCAAGAACAGCAAGACGTCCACGTAATCGCCTGGGCTCAACTGGCCACCGGCACCGATGACCTCATCGACGGCGACGGCCAGCGCCCGTTCGTTTGTACGAATCATGCGGGCCAGGGGGCCGCCGGCGGTGAAGCTTTCATCATTGAGCCAGGTGCCGGCACCCAGGGCCCGCAAGGGCGTGCGGCCGATGGCCTGGTCAACGCTGGTCAGGCTGCCAGCCGGCACGGTGCGCAGTTTTTCCACGGCGACATCGGCAGCCGTGAGGGGCACAAAAGGCGCAACCGCATGCACCAGCACCACGACCGGCTGGCGGGTCTGGTCTTCCACGACGGCAACGGTTTTTTCAACGGAAATGACAGGTGCTGGCGAGGGCGCTACGGAGGGTGCCGGTGGACGACTCAGCACCAGGCCCCAATACCCTGCAACCAGGGCTCCGATAAGCAGCAAGCCAGCCAGGACCATGCTGATACGACTGTTCATGACGGCGCTCCCTATCCTGTTGCACTGCTTTTATTCCCGTTTATCCAAACGAGTTAAATTCGCAACTGGGCTGTGATGAACAACTAACGATTTGGCTATTTGAAGGTAGCCCAGCTAGGACAAATTGCCATTACTGAATGAAAAATTTATCTGCGCGGTTAAAGCGGGGGCTGTAAATAACGGATTTGTGGGGCTGGCGGGGTGACTAATACTTTGTGATTAATTCGTTCTTACAGTTGTGAGTGTTAAATTTGTTGACAATGCTCTAGTGGCACACGGCAATCATTGTGCGGGCCAGCTGTATCGGCGCTTTGTGGCGCATGAAGGAGATCTCCTATGATCCTTGACCTGTTCTTGAAATTTTACATTCACGCTCAGTTATTCCTGCGCCGTAGAGACGGGGCGTCGGCCATTGAATATGTGATTATTGTGGCGATAGTTGCATTAGGTATCATCAGCTTTGGCGGTGGGCTTGGCGATAAAATAAAAGCCATTTTTCAGCAAGTGTCTGATGCGCTGCCAGCCGCGTAATAGTCTTTGCTACAGGTTATTGTTCCGGTAATTATTTTATCAGGTACCGCCCATGACCCACCCTTCGTCATCCCGCCAACAAATCCTATTGGTGGATGACGAGGAGGATGCGCTGGTCGAGTTGGCCGAATCCCTCGGAAACGAGGGATTCGTCTGTTTTACCGCGAACTCTGTCACCTTCGCCTTGCAAGAATTGACACTTCACCCTGATATCGCCCTGGTCATCACCGATCTGCGCATGCCCGAGGAAAGCGGTATCTCCTTGATCAAACGCCTGCGCGAACACACCTCACGCTCGCAGTTGCCTGTGATCGTGATGTCGGGTCATGCAGAAATGGATGACGTCAGCGATATGCTGCGCTTGCAGGTGCTGGATCTGTTTCGCAAACCTATCTACCTGGTGCGCTTGCTCGATACTCTCAACAACCTGTTTCCCCTCTCTACACCTGGTCGGTAACGGACCGGCACCGCTTATTAAATGTGGGAGCTGGCTTGCCTGCGATAGCGGTGGTTCAGTTAAAGATTCATTGACTGACACACCGCCTTCGCGAGCAAGCCCGCTCCCACATTTGGCTCGTGGGGTGCCAGGCACTTAGTCGTCGACTGTCCGGCCCTCATCGCAGGCAAGCCAGCTCCCACAGTTTGATTGCGTGGGCTCAGGTAGAAAGGTTTCGGCTGTCAGGCCGCAGGGGTCTGTGTCGGGCACTGATTCTGTGAGCAACACAGACCCTTGTGGGAGCTGGCTTGCCTGCGATAGCGGTGGTTCAGTTAAAGACTCATCACAGCTGATAACTGAAACTCAGCGTATACCGCGGCCTGCGGTTAAAGCTGTCCAGGGCGATATCCGACATTGGCTTGGCCGCCTCCAGCGCGATGTTGTAGTACTTCTTGTCGCCAAAGCGTAAACCCACCGCCGCCGAGGACATGTCGTTGGCCTTGACCGGCAGGTCGTTGAACCAGGATTTGGCGCGGTCGACCACCACATAGGGTTGCAGGATTTTCACCCAGTTGCCGGTGCGGTTGAAGCTGTAGTTGACCTCGTACGCTACCCCCCAGCCTTTATCGCCCGAGCCTTGGTCGTCCGGGTAGCCACGGCCGAAATTCTGCCCGCCGAAGGTCACGCGTTCGCTGTCGGGCAGGGTGTTGTCGCTCCAGTACAGCGCACCGGACAGCACGCCTTGCCAGTTGTCGAAGAACTTGTCGCTTTGCACGCCGGAGAGGCGCAGGCGGAAGAAGTCGAGGTCGGGTTTGGCCACGCCCAGGTCACTGCGGGCCTTGGCGCCCAAGCCGTCTATGCCCTGGTACAGGCCTCCGCTGATGATGCGCAGGCGTTGCGCATCGGCCTTGCGCCAATCGCCTTCGAAGGCCAGGGCGCGCAGGTTGGATTCGATGTCGAAACTCAGCGGGAAACCCACCAGTTTGTAGCGCGTGGTCTGGTCGACCGCGTACAGGCGCGTACCCAGGGTGAGTGACTCGGTGGGGGAGGCAATGAACGGGTGGCTCAGGCCAATGGAGTAGCGGTCGATGGACTGGTGCGGCTTGAGTTCGAAACCGCCGTCCAGTTGCACGCTGCTGTTGGGGTCGGCGCGATAGCGTTCGGCGGCGAGCGCCAGTTGGGTGCCCTCGGCGTTGATGAACTGGTTGTAGTCCACGCGGTAGTAATGCTCTTTGTCCTCGCCGGGCGGGAACAGGCCGCTGACGCTGAGTTGTTCACCCATGGACGTCTGGGAATTGCTGGTAGCGCTCAGCAACGCTTGCGTGCCGCCACGGCTTTTTTGCACCAGGCTCATGCTGGTGGTGAAAGGTTTGCGGCTGGCCTGGATCTGCATGTGCGTGGCGCCATCGGTGGTGCCCGGTGGCGGCACTTGCGCCTGTACGCTGAGGCCGGGGATGCGGCTCATCAGCGTGGTGTAGCGCTCGAAGGTCTTGCGGGTCAGCGGGCGCTCAGCCAGGAGCTTCTGCGCGAGCTTATCGACATAGGCCGACACCGAACCGATGTCGCCGGTTTGTTGATAGTCCTTGATGTAGCCCTCCACCAGTACCACGCGAACCAGGCCGTTTTCGAAGTTCTGTTGCGGCAGGAACGCGTAGGACAGCAGGTAGCCATCCTCCTGATAACGGCGGGTGATGCCACGGGTCGCTTCGATCAGCTGCGCAAGGTTGGTTTCCCGTCCAATCAACGGCGCATATACCTGTGCCGTCTCGGCGAGCGGGTAGACCGTTCCGCCTTCGATCTGCAACTTTCGAATAGTGACCTTGGTGTCCATCAACAGGGGTTGGCCGGCAGTCGGCGGCGCCTCGGGTACCTGGGTTTTCGACGTGGGTGGTCGATAGGCGTCGGCGGGCAGGTTGGGCACCGGTAGGGTGCGGACAGTGTCGTTGCTGTTAAGAAAGCTGGGAAGGGTCTCGGCCTGGGCGTAGGCACTGAGGGTGAGCAATAACAACGGCGTCAACACGCGCATAGGACACTCCATGGTCAACTGCAGCAGCGCTTCGGGCCCGCCGGGTTCTGGGACTCGGTTCGGGAGGGTGGCGATTGATAAAGCGTGTCGCCGCCCATAAAAAAGACGAGAGACTTATTAAAGGTCTCTCGTCTCAACCAAGCGTAGGCGCTGTAGGGGAGGCCGTCTAATCGGCCAGGTGCATTTCTATTTGCCGGTCAGGCCGTTCAACAAACCGCCCAGACCGCCTGTTGCGGTAGTGCCGCCTGTGGTTGTGGCAGTGCCGGTTGCTGTGGTGGTGGTGCCGATGTTCAAGCCACCGAGCAAACCACCGCTGGTGCCGCCAGTGGTGCCGCCGGTTACCAGGCCTCCCACCGAGGCGACGGTGCCGCCGACTGCTGTGACGGTGGTGCCTACGGCATTGGTGATCGGGTTGGCATTGGCTGCTGTCAGGTTGGTGCCCACGCTGCTGACTGCGCCGCCGACTTGAGTCACCAGGCCATTCACCGGGGCACCCACACCGGTAGTCGTGCCGATGGTTTGCGTCAGGTTGGTGACGCCGCTGGTCACAGGGTTGAGCGCTGCGCCGACATTGGCGGCCACGGTGGCGACCGGTGCGGTAGCTGCGGTGTTTGCTACACCTGTGCCACCTAGCACAGTGCCCAGCGAGGCAACGGTGCCGCCGACTGCACCACCGGTCACACCCGCTGCACTGACGGTGCCGTTGGTGTTGCCCACGTTCAGGCCGGTGCCTACGTTAGCGACCAGGCCACCTACCTGCTCTAGAATGCCGGGAGCCGAGGTGCCACCGGTTGGGGCCACATAACCACCCGATTTATCCAGTGTGCCACCGACGCCAGTGAGCACGGTGCCGACAACGCTGGTGACCGGGTTGCCCGTGCCGCCCGTGCTGGCGACTTGAGTACCCAGGCCAGTGACAGCCGAACCGACTTTATCCAGTACGCCATTGAGGGGAGCGCCCAGGCCGGTTGCGTTGCCCAGGTTGCCGGTGGTGTTTTCCACCAGCGACACCACAGGCACCACGACTTTGCTGCCCAAGGTGTTGGTCAACGAACCCAGCGGGCCGGTGGTGCTGGCCGTGCTCAGGGTATCGCCGAGCATCGTAACGGTGGTGCCGACTTTATCCACGACGCCACCTACCGCTGTGCCCACGCCGCCTGTCACGCCGCCGACCACAGGTATGCCGCCCAGAGTGGTTGACAGTGATTGGCCTGTGGTCGAGAGGCCGCCGCCCAGGTCCGCCACGCCATTACCTACGCCTGCCACTGTCGTGCCCAGGGAGTTGCTGTTGGTGCCCAGTGAGCCCAAGCCGGTGGTCACACCAGTGCCTATGCTGTTAACAGCGGTGCCTGCCGAGGAGACCAGGCCGCCTGCGGTTGCGCCGACGATAGGTACGCCGTTCAACGTCGAACCCAGGTTACCGACAGCGGTACCGACATTGCCCACAGTGGTGCCAAGGGTGCCGGCGATCTGGCCGGTGACCAGTGGGGTGGTTGTTGAACCAGTGCCGCCACCAGTGCCACCACCGGTGCCGCCGCCAGTGCCGCCACCAGTGCCGCCGCCAGTGCCACCGCCAGTGCCGCCGCCAGTGCCACCGCCAGTGCCGCCACCAGTGCCACCGCCAGTGCCACCGCCAGTGCCGCCACCGGTACCGCCACCAGTGCCGCCGTCACCGCCGCCCGTGCCACCACCGGTACCACCACCGGTACCACCGCCCGTGCCACCGTCACCACCGCCCGTGCCACCACCGGTACCACCGCCAGTGCCGCCGTCACCGCCACCAGTACCGCCACCAGCACCTGCACCCGCATCCGGCGAGGACGCCGCCACGCTGGATTTATGCCCGCCACCACCGCTGCTGCAGCCGCCCAGGCTCATTGCCAGAACGAGGGCCAGCGCGGTACTTGCTTTCCAAAACACTACTTGAGTTTTCATGATTGAGTTCCTTGCACCTGGTACAACCTTGGTTGTTTCAAACCCTCGTTATTTCTTTGGATAACGATAGGTTTGTCCGTGTGGCTATCTCAGGCCAGGGCACTCTTTCACGCAACGCTCAACTTGGTATTAACGATTTATATACATCCGGCCATCGTCGGCTTAATGACTAATACCAAAGGTGTAATGGAGGGATGTTTCAGGATGTTTATATGAGCAAAATCAAAGCGTTGTAAATAAAGGCGGACCTCGTAAGGTCCGCTATAACTTAGGGTGTATATATACAATTAATCAGGGGGTTTCAGGCAATCGGCTGCCACTTCCCCCGCATATGTTGAATATCCCCAGCGCCTTTGAGTTCCAACGCTCCGCTGGAACTGGCCGTGCTGCTCATCAATATCACTTCGCTGGGCAGGCGCACCGGCTTCATGAACTCGACGTCGATTTCAATATTGGCGGCCGGCAAGTGTTCTACCAGTGCTGCGAGGGTGTGCGCCTTGTTCCACAATCCGTGAGCGATGGCCTGGGGGAAACCGAACAGCTTGGCGGTAGGCGCACTGAGGTGGATAGGGTTGTAGTCGCCGGACACGCGGGCGTAGCGGCGGCCTATGTCAGTGGGCGCGTTCCAGCGCGTCAGTTCGGTGAGCGTGTCTGGGGTTTGCAATCCGCTCTCCACGGCTTCGCCTTCAAGCTTCACGCCCCGACATAACATCTGGCTTTCGGCTTCCCACAAGAGTCCAAGGGCATCCTCTACAACCGTTACGATGTCAAAGGTGGCCCCCTTGGGATGGGGGCTGAGATTGCGTGCGTAAACGCCGACACTCACGTCACCCACTGCGCCCAACGGCCGATGAATACGGATGCGATTGCGCAGGTGGATCAACCCCAGCAGCGGAAACGGAAACGTCTTGTCCGTCAGCAATTGCAGTTGCAGGCCGAACGCGAGGATATGCGGATAAGTCGCCGGCAGCATCGGGCTGTCAGCAAAACCGCACACCTTGCGGTACGCCGCAACGGCGCTGGGATTGATACTCATCCGGCAGCGCAACCCGCGTTCGGGCAATGTGCTGCCGGTGATCTTGTGCTTGAGCGCCGCACGCCAGTACAGCGGCAGTAGAGACGGGGTGCTGTCCAACGTTTGCCATTGCATGCTCACGCTCCCAGCAGGCTTTGCCCACACACCCGCAGCGCCTGGCCGCTGACCGCACCGGAACCCGGCTGGCTCAGCCAGGCGACGGCTTCGGCCACATCCTGGGGCAAGCCACCTTGGCCCAGGGAGCTCATGCGGCGCCCGGCCTCGCGCAGGGCGAAGGGAATATGCGCGGTCATCTGGGTTTCGATAAACCCGGGCGCGACGGCGTTGATGCTGATCCCACGCTCCTTTAACAGCGGCGCCCAGGCTTGAGCCAGGCCGATCAATCCGGCCTTGCTCGCTGCATAGTTGGTTTGCCCACGGTTGCCGGCGATGCCACTGATGGAGGCCAGCAATACCACCCGTGCATTGTCTTGCAGAGTACCGCTGTCGAGCAGGGCCTTGGTCAGCACTTGCGGAGCCCTGAGGTTGACCGCCAGCACTGCGTCCCAGTATTCCGGGGTCATGTTGGCCAGGGTTTTATCGCGGGTGATGCCGGCGTTGTGCACCAGGATGTCGAGCCCGTCTGGCAGGTGCTCGGCCAGTTGGCGTGCGGCATCTTCGGCGCAAATATCCAGCACCACCGTACGTGCATTCAGGCGCGCGGCCAGGGCTTCAAGGTCGGCCTTGGCCTGGGGTACATCGAGCAGAATGACGTCGGCGCCGTCGCGGGCCAGGGTTTCGGCGATGGAGGCACCGATGCCTCGAGCGGCGCCGGTCACCAACGCCTTGCGCCCGGCCAGCGGGCGCGTCCAGTCTTGCACCGGGGTATCGCAGGCCGCCAGGCGAATCACCTGACCCGAGATGTAAGCGCTTTTGGGCGAGAGGAAAAACCGCAGCGCGCCTTCCAACTGGTCTTCGGCACCGTCGCCCACGTACAGCAACTGCAGCACGCCACCGCTGCGCAGCTCCTTGGCCAGGGAGCGGCTGAAACCTTCCAGGGCGCGCTGGGCGCTGGCGGCGAAGGGGTCGCTGAGGCTTTCCGGCGCCCGGCCAAGGATCACCAGGTGGGCACTGTGGTCGAGGTTTTTCAGCAGCGGCTGGAAGAATTCACGCAGTTGCTTGAGCTGGTCGGTGTGCTGCAAACCGCTGGCGTCAAACACCACCGCCTTGAGCTTGGGGCCGTGCCCTGGAATCCACGCGGGCGCCGTCGAGGCTTCGGCGCCGTAACTGTAGACGGCGTCGGTGAGTCGGTTGGCAAACGCCAGCACCTGGGTTGCCAATGCGCCACCGCCCAGCAGCAACGCACCTTCGACCGGTCGCAGGCGTCCGGCTTGCCAGCGTTCCAGGCGTACCGGTGACGGCAGGCCAATGGCGGCGACCAGGCGATGGCCGAGGCTTGAGTTGGCGAAGTCGATATAACGGTCAGACATGGAACGCTCTCCGAAGGCTGGGGTTCAAAGGTTGACCACCCTGGGGTGGCAGTCGTTCGATTGAGCCTAGGCTAGGCTTGATGATTCCACCCACCACCACAAGGGAGCTTTCCATGACTCAATTGCGCCGTGTAGCGATCATTGGCGGTAACCGCATTCCTTTCGCCCGTTCCAATGGCCCTTACGCCACGGCGAGTAACCAGGCGATGCTGACCGCCGCATTGGAAGGCCTGATCGAGCGCTACAACCTGCACGGCCTGCGCATGGGCGAGGTGGCCGCCGGTGCGGTGCTCAAGCATTCCCGTGATTTCAACCTGACGCGTGAATGCGTGCTCGGCTCGCGCCTGTCACCGCAAACCCCTGCGTACGACATCCAGCAAGCTTGCGGCACGGGGCTTGAGGCGGCGCTGCTGGTGGCCAATAAAATTGCCCTGGGCCAGATCGAATGCGGCATTGCCGGCGGGGTGGACACCACCTCGGATGCGCCGATTGGTGTGAATGAAGGGCTACGCAAGTTGCTGCTCAAAGCCAACCGCAGTAAATCCATGGCGGACAAATTAAAAGTTCTGTTACAACTTCGTCCCCAGCACCTCAAGCCGGAACTGCCGCGCAACGGCGAACCGCGCACGGGTTTGTCCATGGGTCAGCACTGCGAGCTGATGGCCCAGGCCTGGCAGATCCCCCGCGCCGAGCAGGACCAGCTGGCGCTGGAGAGCCACCAGAAGATGGCGGCGGCCTACGCCGAAGGCTGGCACAACGATTTGCTCACGCCCTTCCTCGGCCTCACCCGCGACAACAACTTGCGCCCCGACCTGACCCTGGAAAAACTCGCCAGCCTCAAGCCGGCCTTCGAGCGCAGCGAAAAGGGCACGCTCACCGCCGGCAACTCCACACCGCTGACCGATGGCGCCTCTCTGGTGCTGTTGGGCAGTGAGGCGTGGGCCAAGGAGCGCGGCTTGCCGATCCTGGCTTACCTGCGTGATGGCGAAGCGGCGGCGGTGGATTTCGTCCACGGCGCCGAGGGCCTGCTCATGGCGCCGGTGTATGCGGTACCGCGCTTGCTGGCGCGCAACGGCCTCACCTTGCAGGACTTTGATTACTACGAAATCCACGAAGCCTTCGCCGCCCAAGTGCTGTGCACGCTCAAGGCCTGGGAAGACGCCGACTATTGCAAGACCCGCCTGGGCCTGGACGCACCGCTGGGGTCGATCGACCGCAGCCGGCTCAACGTCAAGGGCAGTTCTCTGGCGGCGGGCCACCCGTTTGCCGCCACCGGTGGGCGGATCGTCGCCAACTTGGCTAAATTGTTGGATGCGGCGGGCAAGGGCCGTGGGCTGATTTCCATTTGCGCCGCCGGTGGTCAAGGCGTGACGGCGATAATCGAACGCTGATTGCCGATAAAATTGGCCCATTGAATGCATTCTGAAGGGGTCAGAGGTCAGTAGCCTCTCCCCCCGGCGAGCCGATTGCCGTATAACGAGTGCCACACGCGTGTTTGGTAATACAGGACCCACAATAAAAGCTGATGAAGACTCCTAAACGCATTGAACCCCTGATCGAAGACGGTCTGGTCGACGAAGTGCTGCGCCCTCTGATGAGTGGTAAAGAAGCAGCTGTTTATGTGGTGCGCTGCGGCAATGAATTGCGTTGCGCCAAGGTTTACAAGGAGGCGAATAAACGAAGTTTTCGTCAGGCGTCCGAATACCAGGAAGGCCGTAAGGTCCGTAACAGCCGCCAGGCGCGAGCCATGGCCAAGGGCTCCAAGTTCGGCAAGAAAGAAACTGAAGATGCCTGGCAGAACGCTGAAGTGGCGGCGCTGTTCCGCCTGGCCGGTGCGGGCGTTCGCGTGCCCAAGCCGTACGACTTTCTTGAAGGCGTGCTGTTGATGGAACTGGTGGCCGACGAGTACGGCGATGCGGCCCCGCGTCTGAACGACGTAGTGCTGGACCCGGACCAGGCGCGCGAATACCACGCCTTCCTGATCTCCCAGATCGTGCTGATGCTGTGCACCGGCCTGGTGCACGGTGACCTGTCCGAGTTCAACGTACTGCTCACGCCTACGGGCCCGGTGATCATCGACCTGCCCCAGGCGGTGGATGCCGCGGGCAACAACCACGCCTTCAACATGCTGGAGCGCGACGTCGGCAACATGGCTTCCTACTTCGGGCGTTTTGCCCCGGAGTTGAAGAAGACCAAGTACGCCAAGGAAATGTGGGCGCTGTACGAAGCCGGCACCTTGCACCCGGCCAGTGTGTTGACCGGTGAGTTCGACGAACCGGAAGAACTGGCGGATGTGGGCGGTGTGATCCGTGAAATCGAAGCGGCGCGGCTGGATGAAGAGCGTCGCCAGGCGATTCGCGCAGCGGATGATGCGCCACCGAGCAAAGTACCGGACGAGCCACCGCCGCCGCCTTGGATGCAGTGATCTGATCGTTCCCACGCTTTGCGTGGGAATGCCGCTTTCGACGCTCCGCGTCACGCTTTGGGACGCAGAGCGTCCAGGGATGCATTCCCACGCGGAGCGTGGGAACGATCATGCGTGCTGTCTATCAGGCGCAGCAGTTACCTGCCGCCAACTCCTTGAGTATCGGGCAATCGGGCCGATGATCGCCCTGGCAGTGCTCCATCAGGTCCTGCAAGGTATCGCGCAGTTGCCCCAACTCGCGAATCTTGTGATTGAGCTCATCGATGTGCTGACGCGCCAAGGCTTTTACGTCAGCGCTCGCCCGCTGGCGGTCCTCCCACAGGGTCAGCAACTTGCCGACCTCTTCCAGTGAAAACCCCAGGTCCCGCGAGCGCTTGATGAACGTCAGGGTGTGCAGGTCGTCGTGGCCGTACACGCGGTAGCCGCTGTCGGTGCGGTGGGCGGTTTTCAGTAGGCCAATGGATTCGTAGTAGCGAATCATCTTCGCGCTTAGCCCGCTGGTGCGGGCGGCTTGGCCGATGTTCATGGGCGTTGATCCTCCAAGTCCTTGGGTTTCCAGGTTTTCAACAACAGCGCATTACTCACCACGCTGACGCTGGACAAGGCCATGGCGGCGCCAGCCAGTACCGGGTTGAGCAGGCCGAAGGCGGCCAGGGGAATGCCGATCAAGTTATACACAAAGGCCCAGAACAGATTCTGTCGAATTTTTGCGTAGGTCTTGCGGCTGATCTCCAGGGCGGCCGGCACCAGGCGCGGGTCGCCACGCATCAGGGTAATGCCGGCGGCGTGCATGGCCACGTCGGTGCCGCCGCCCATGGCGATGCCGATATCGGCAGCGGCCAGGGCGGGTGCATCGTTGATACCGTCGCCGACCATGGCCACCACGCCGGTTTTTTTCAGCTCGGCCACGGCAGCGGCTTTATAGGCGGGCAGTACTTCGGCATGCACATCGTCGATGCCCAAGGCCTCGGCCACCACCCGCGCACTGCCGTGGTTGTCGCCAGTGATCAGGTGGCTGCTGATGTGCTGCGCCTTGAGTTGTTGCACGGCCTGCAACGCGCCGGGCTTGAGCGTATCGCCAAAGGCAAACAGCCCCAGCACGCGGGGTTGCGCGCCTTGTTCGATCAGCCAGGACAAGGTGCGGCCTTCGGCCTCCCATTCCTTGGCACGCGGGCCTAAATCGCCTGCGTCCAGGCCGGTTTCTTCCAGCAAGCGGCGATTGCCCAGTGCCAGCGGCCGACCGTCGAGCGTACCGGCAATGCCGCGCCCGGTGAGAGATTGGCTGGCGCTCACATCGGCCACGTCCAAACCTCTTTCGCGGCAAGCATCCAGCACGGCCTTGGCCAGTGGGTGCTCACTGCCGCGCTGCAAGGCGCCGGCCTGTTGCAACAGCAGGGTTTCGTTGCCATCCACGGCCGCCAAATGCGCGATGTTGGGTGCGCCGGAGGTGAGGGTGCCGGTCTTGTCGAACACCACGGCGCTCACGGCGTGAGCGCGCTCCAAGGCTTCGGCGTCCTTGATCAGAATGCCGTGGCGTGCGGCGACGCCGGTGCCGGCCATGATCGCGGTCGGCGTGGCCAGGCCCAAGGCACAAGGGCAGGCAATCACCAGCACGGCCACCGCATTGATGATGGCGGTTTCCAGGGAGGCGCCGTACAGCCACCAGCCCACTACGGTGATCAGCGCCAATACCAGCACGGCCGGCACGAACACCTGGCTGACTTTATCCACCAGTTTCTGAATCGGCGCCTTGGCGGCCTGGGCGTCTTCGACCAGGCGGATGATGCGCGCCAGCACGCTTTCCGCGCCCAGGGCCAGGGTGCGCACCAGCAAACGGCCTTCACCGTTGATGGCGCCACCGGTGACCGCGTCGCCGGGTTGTTTGGGCACCGGCAGGCTTTCGCCGCTGATCAGCGCTTCATCGGCATGGCTCTGGCCTTCCACCACCTCACCGTCCACCGGGAAGCGTTCGCCGGGTTTGACCAGCACCAGGTCACCGTGCTTCAACGCGCTGATGGCGACGTCTTCTTCGCGGCCGTCCTGCACGCGGATCGCCCGTTCCGGACGCAAGGCTTCAAGGGCGCGGATGGCGCTGGCGGTCTGGCGCTTGGCGCGGCTTTCCAGGTATTTGCCCAGCAGCACCAGGGCGATCACCACCGCCGAGGCTTCGAAGTACAGGTGCGGCGTCACGCCTGGGGCGGCGGTGAGCCATTCATAGATACTCAGGCCGTAGCCGGCACTGGTGCCGATCGCCACCAGCAGGTCCATATTGCCGGCACCTGCGCGCACGGCTTTCCAGGCGGCGACATAGAAGCGCGCACCCAAGATGAATTGCACCGGCGTGGCCAGGGCAAACTGTATCCAGGCGGGGAGCATCCAGTGCAGGCCAAAAGGTTCTACCAGCATTGGCAGCACCAAAGGCAACGCCAGCAGAATGCCCGCCATCAGCGACCAGCGCTCGCGACGCAGGCGCCGGGCTTGATCGGCGTCGGTGGCGGTTTCGCTTTGGGGCAGGGTGGCGGTGTAGCCGGCCTTGTCGACGGCGGCGATCAACACGCTGGGGTCCATCTGGCCCTGTACTTCGATGTGCGCGCGTTCATTGGCCAGGTTGACGCTGACACGTTGCACGCCCGGCACCTTGCCCAGCGCGCGTTCGACCCGCCCGGCACAGCTGGCACAGGTCATGCCGCCGATGGGCAGGTCAAAGGTGGTGGATCCATTCATTGGGGCAGTCCTCCAAGAGAAGTTGCCACTAGGATCAACCTTGACCTGTGGGGAAGGTCAAGCCCCTTCAGTATTCCAATGCCGCAGCTTTGAGGTACATGCCGTCCGGGCCCAGGGCAATGCGCAATTTGCGTACATCACCGGCTTTCAAAGTGATGTTCTGCGCGGCAGGTGCGAGCATGCCCGGCTGACAGCCTGGCGCTTGGCCCGGCAACAGTTTCAGGCGCAGCGACATATCGCCGGAGGGAAGATTGAATGAAGTGGCCTGTTCCTGGAACAGACGCCCGGCGAGTTGGTCCTGGATATACAGGCCGATCTCGCAGTAGGTCGGCACTTCCAGGCGTTCGCGGGAAATAATCAGCACCGCATAATCTTCAGCAGCGAGGGCCTGGGGCGCAGCGGCAGGCAAGCTCATCAGGCCGGCAAGGGCAAAAAACAACCAGCGCATGGCGAATGCTCCGTGGTTCACAGCTAGGAAGGTTGAAGCTTGGCCGACGTCGCCGCCGAATACCAGCCCGGCAGAAATATTGAGAACTTGACCTTGCCATCATGGCAAGCTCGACACTGGCTCAACCTCATCAAAGGAGTCATGTCATGCAAATATTCAGCGTTGAAGGAATGACCTGCGGCCATTGCGTTAAAGCGGTGACCCAGGCGGTACAGAGCAAGGATCCGGCGGCGAGTGTGGAAGTCGATTTGAAGGCCAAAGAAGTGCGGGTGGCAAGCGGTCTGTCCTCGGACCAAGTGATCGGTCTGATCACTGAGGAAGGCTACAGCGCCAAGCTGGCGTGATTTTTCTGATCGTTAGCCACCTAACGTAATGTTCATGGCACTCAAGCGCGGCTAGACTGTTGAGCTGCCGACTCACTTGGGTGTCTGATGAACCTTCGCATAATCCTGATTCTGGGCGCCTTGAGCGCCTTCGCGCCGTTGGCGATCGATTTTTACCTGCCGGGCTTTCCGGCAATGGCTACAGCTTTTGCCACTGACGAAAAACATATCCAACTGACCCTGGCTGTGTATTTCGCTGGCCTGGCCATTGGTCAACTCATCTACGGGCCGCTGGCCGACCGTTTTGGCCGGCGTGTGCCGCTGCTCAGCGGTGTCACCCTGTTTACCCTCGCCTCTTTCGCTTGTGCGTATGCGCCGTCCCTGGAATGGCTGATTGGTGCACGCTTCGTGCAGGCCCTTGGCGGGTGTGCGGGCATGGTGATTTCCCGGGCGGTGGTCAGCGACAAATGCGATGCCGTGGGGTCGGCCAAGGTGTATTCGCAACTGATGCTGGTGACCGGCCTGGCCCCGATCCTGGCGCCATTGGCCGGTGGCCTGATGGTCGGCGTGTGGGGCTGGCAGTCGATTTTCCTGGCGTTGTCGTTGTTCAGCGTGATGGCAGCCATCGCCGTGGCGGTCGGGTTGCCGGAAACCTTCCCGGCCGATCAGCCGCGCCAGCCGTTGTCGGGCTCGTTGCGCCGCTACGGCTCGCTACTGTCAGACCGGGTGTATCTGGGCTATGCCTTGACCGGCGGTATCTCGATTGCCGGGATGTTTGCCTACATCGCCGGTTCCCCCTTCGTGTTTATCAAGCTCTACGGCGTGCCTGCCGAGCATTACGGCTGGTTGTTCGGCTCCAACGCCGCGGGCTTTATCCTGGTGGCGCAACTGAAGGCAAGATTGCTCGCCAAGCGCGGCCCGGCGTTTTTGCTGTCGCGCACCGTGTGGGTGTACGTGGCGGCGGCGTTGACGCTGTTGGCAATTGCCGCGTTGCGCACCGAGGCGCTATGGCCGTTGTTGGTGCCGCTGTTTATCTGCATCGCCAGCCTGGGCTGCATTTTGCCGAACACTTCGGCCTGTGCCATGAGCGGGCAGGGCGCTCGGGCCGGCAGCGCGTCGGCGTTGCTCGGTTGCATCCAGTTCGGTGTGGCGGCAGGCGCGGCGTCGTTGGTTGGCGTGTTGCACGACGGCACGGCGATGCCGATGGCCATGGTCATCAGCCTCTGCGGTGTGCTGGCGGTGACCATTGCCATGGCGACCCAGCGCCTGCAACGGGCAAGGGCCGTACAAGCGCAGGTCTGAAGTTGGGCTCAGCCAGCGGAACGTTGCTGGTTGAGAGGGAAGCGATGGGGCGCCTGGATCCGGGCTTGTAGCGTGTCGGCAAAAGCGCGGGCCTCGGCCTCACTGCGAAAGTTGATGGCCTCGCCGTCGAGACGAACTTGCCATTGGCTGCCGGGAGATTTTGCTAACGCTTTTATCAGGATTTTCATTGCTGACTTCCTCACGTAAAAGAATCGTGGCAAAGGCGGCCAATATAAACCTGAACGGGCGCATAGATATGACAAGGATCAACTCTCGGACTAATGGTGTCGTCCATTACCTACGTAGATAACGGACGACACTGACAGCCGTTTTTTCAGAACCCTTCCAGCACGATCTTGCCCTTGGCCTTGCCGCTTTCCAGCAGGGCGTGGGCGCGGCGCAGGTTCGCCGCATTGATCACACCGAAGTGCTCGCCTACCGTGGTTTTCAGGGTGCCGGCGTCGATCAGCTCGGCCACGCGGTTGAGCAGGTTGTGCTGCTCGATCATGTCTGGGGTCTCGAACATCGAACGGGTGTACATGAACTCCCAATGCAGCGACAGGCTCTTGCGCTTGAGCTTGCTCACATCCAGGGCCTTGGGATCGTCGATCAACGCCAGCTTGCCTTGGGGTTGCAGCGCTTCGACCAGTTGGTCCAGGTGATGCTCGGTCTGGGTCAGGCTGGCAACGTGGGTGACTTGCCCGTGACCGGCCTGTTTCAACGCTTCGCTCAGCGGTTGGCTGTGGTCGATCACCAGGTGTGCGCCCAGGGCCTTGGCCCATGCCTGGGTCTCGGGGCGCGAGGCGGTGCCGATGACCTTCAGCGCGGTGAGCTGGTTGGCCAGTTGAGTGAGGATCGACCCCACACCACCGGCAGCGCCGACGATCAGCAGGCTCTGGCCTTGATCGTCTTTGCCTTCAGGCACCTGTAAACGTTCGAACAACAGCTCCCACGCGGTGATGGCGGTCAGCGGCAGTGCGGCTGCTTCGGCAAACCCCAGGCTCTTGGGCATATGGCCGACGATACGTTCATCCACGGTGTGCAGTTCGCTGTTGCCGCCTGGGCGTACCAGGGAACCGGCGTAGTACACCTTGTCGCCGGCCTTGAACAACGTCACCTCACTACCGACCGCCTTGACCACCCCGGCCACGTCCCAGCCCAGCACTTTGGCGGCGCCATTTTCCGGGGCGACGTTGTGGCGCACCTTGGTGTCCACCGGGTTGACCGAGATGGCTTTGACTTCCACCAACAGGTCACGGGGGCCGGCCACGGGGGCGGGCAGTTCGATGTCTTGCAGGGATTCTGGATCGTCGATCGGCAGTGAGGTGTAGTAGGCGATGGCTTTCATGATGGCTCCAAGTGAATACGGTCAAGGTAGGCGCGAGCTTGCTCGCGAAAAGCGTTAACGATGACGCGGTGTTTCTGGTTTAACGCGTCGTCTTTGGGGGTTTCGCGAGCAAGCTCGCTCCTACAGAAAAAAGGCGGGATCAGGCGAGGAATTTCAGGCGCTTGAGTTCGAAGTGCTCGATCACATTGGCGGCCTGGGCGCGAAAGCTCTGGATATGCGCGCTTTGGTCGTGGTCGGCCAGCGCCGCGTCATCGCTCCAGCGCTCAAGCATGTAGAAGGTCTCGGGGTGTTGCAGGTCCTGGTGCAGGTCGTACTGCTCGCAACCGGCTTCCAGGCGGGTCGGTTCCAGCAGGCCGCGCAGTAACGTTTCCAGGGTGGCGTGCTGGCCGGGTTTGGCGATCAGCGTGGCGATGACATTAAAAGCGGTGGACATAGTCGACTCCTGGCACGGGCTAACGGGGTGGGCAGATGATTGGCTATTTCCCACGCCGATAAAAGCGGCTAAAACAGCAGGCTGTTTCAACCAAATATTGATAATGAGCGGGAATGCATGCTGCGTTTTGATGATTTGCAGTTGTTTGTGCGGGCCGCAGACTTGGGTAGCCTGTCGGCCGCGGCGCGGGTTATGGATTTGTCGCCGGCGGTGGCCAGCGCCGCGCTCAAGCGTATCGAACAGCAACTGGGCACGCGCTTGCTGGCGCGCTCAACCCGCAGCCTGCGCCTGACAGCCGAAGGCGAGGGCTTCCTGGAGTACGCGCGGGCGTCATTGAGTGCGCTGGATGAAGGGCGGCGCCTATTGGCCAGTGGCCAGGATCACGTCAGCGGTGTGTTGCAATTGTCGGCACCTTCGGATTTCGGCCGCAACCAGCTGCTGCCGTGGCTGGACGCCTTCCAGCAGGAGCACCCGCAACTGAACGTGCGCCTGTTGCTCGGTGATCGCATCGCCGACCTGTTCCGCCAGCCCGTGGACATTGCCCTGCGCTACGGCGAACCCGAAGACTCCAGCCTGATTGCACTGCCCATCGCCCCGGACAATATTCGCGTACTCTGCGCCGCGCCCAGTTACCTCGCCCGGCACGGCGAGCCGCGCCATCTGGAGCAACTGGCCCAGCACAATTGCCTGCTGTACATGCTCGGCAGCCGCGTCCACGACCATTGGGGTTTTTACGATGGCAAGCGCCATGTGAGCCTGACGGTCAGCGGCGATCGCTTCAGCGATGACGCCGATGTGGTGCGCCGCTGGGCGGTGGCGGGCATGGGCATTGCCTACAAGTCGTGGCTGGATGTGAGCACCGATGTACTGGCCGGGCGCTTGCGTTTGATCCTGCCGGAACTGCAGGGCGAGCGCACACCGCTCAACTTGCTGTGCGCCCACCGTGCGCAATTGAGTAAACCCATCAATCTGCTGCGGGACATGCTCGTGTCCCGTTGTGCGACATTGACCGCGCAGCGACCGCGGTGAATGGGTTCTCGGCAATAGCCTGCGCCACGCTCGGAAGTTTCACTCATATCCTGTCCTGATCTGCACTGTCAGACGCCGCGGAACCTATTGCCTGCGCACCTATACTTGGGCGTCAACCGCAGCAGAAAAAATGGTTTAACAGGGAGTGAATACATGGGAGCAGCACCTTGCATCAGTCAGATCGCCAGCTTGCTCGCCGAGCCTAAACGCACGGCCATGCTCTGGGCCTTGATGGACGGTTCGGCGAAGTCTTCAGAAGAACTGGCGGCTCTGGCCGAGTTGTCGCCGGCGTCAGCCAATGCCCATTTGGCGCGGCTGACCGGCAGCGGCCTGTTGCGGATCGAGGCGCGGCGGGGCCAGCGCCTGTTTCGGGTAGCGGCCGCCGATGTCAGTGCCGCCATCGATGCGTTGGCCAGCACCACCATGGCCAGCGCGGCCCGCAGCACCCCGGATGTGTTGCCGCCGGCACTGCGGGCACCGCCGTTGCTGCGCCGCGCCCGCTGGTGCCACGGCCACCTCGGCGGCGAACTGGCGGCGCAGCTGTATCAACGGATGCTGGAGGCCGGATGGATCGAGCGCCATGAGCCGCGTACCGAAGTGACGCCCAAGGGCGTGCAGGCGTTGGCGGAACTGGGCATTTTCACCCAGGCACTGGCAGCGCCGCTGGCCTGCGACTGTTTCGACTGGAGCCAGCAACAACCCCACCTGGGCGGTGCGTTGGGGGCGGGCTTGATGCAGCTGTTTCTGCAGGCGAACTGGATCAGCGTGATCAACGAATCTCGGGCTTTGTCTGTCACTGATGTGGGATTTGAGCACATAGCCCGCATCGCCAAACTGTAAGCGCGAGCTTGCTCGCGAAAAACGTGAGTGCGCCGCGTTTTATCCAGAAGCCCCGCGTTAACGTTGACGATCTTCGCGAGCGAGCTCGCTCCTACAGGTGCTGGCGTCGTTCTCAGGTGTTGTCAGGTCGCATCCAGCAATAGCCGGCATAAATGATGCCGCACACTCGTAAGGGGGATTTTTCATACGAGGGGTGCGGCATGGGTAGGCAGGGTTATAGCGCGGCGGAACGCCTGGAACGGTTGCCCATCAGCGGTTACCACCGAGTCATTTTCATCATCATCGCCCTGGCGTTTTTTTTCGACTCCATGGACCTGGCGATGATGACCTTCCTGTTGGGCTCTATCAAAACCGAGTTTGGCCTGAGCACGGCCCAGGCCGGGTTGCTGGCCAGTTCGAGTTTTTTCGGCATGGTGGTGGGCGCCTCGCTGTCCGGGATGCTTGCTGATCGCTTCGGGCGCAAGCCGGTGTTCCAGTGGAGCATCGTACTTTGGGGCCTGGCGAGCTACCTGTGTTCCACGGCGCAGACGGTGGAGACGCTGACGTTGTTCCGGATCTTGCTGGGCATTGGCATGGGCATGGAGTTTCCCATTGCTCAGTCGATGTTGTCGGAACTGATCCCCGCTAAAAGACGCGGGCGTTACATCGCCTTGATGGATGGTTTCTGGCCATTGGGTTTTGTGGCGGCGGGCGTGTTGTCTTACTTCTTGTTGCCGATAATTGGCTGGCGCGACATCTTCCTGGTGTTGGCGATACCGGCGGTGTTTGTGTTGGCTATCCGTTTCTTTATCCCAGAGTCACCGCGTTGGCTGGAACAGGCGGGGCGCCATGAGGCGGCGGACAAGGTGTTGCTGGGCATCGAGCAGAAAGTGCGCGATTCCCTGGGCCGCGCCGACTTGCCGGAGCCGATTGCCCTGCCACGGATCGAGAGTGCACCGGGGACGTTTTTCTCTGCGTTCCAGCAACTGTGGTCGGCGCAATACCGCCAGCGCACGATGATGATCTGGAGTGTGTGGTTCTTCGCCCTGCTCGGGTTCTACGGGTTGACGTCGTGGTTGAGTGCGTTGTTGCAGCAATCGGGTTTTGCCGTGACCCAGTCGGTGTATTACACGGTGATCATTTCCCTGGGCGGGATCCCAGGCTTTTTGATGGCCGCGTGGTTGGTCGAGCGCTGGGGGCGCAAGCCCGTGTGCGTGGTGACCTTATTGGGCGGCGGGGTGATGGCATTCCTGTATGGGCAGAGCGCAGTGTTTGGCGGCAACGTGGGCCTGCTGATCACCTCGGGGTTGTTGATGCAGTTCTTCCTGTTTGGCATGTGGGCGGTGCTGTACACCTACACGCCGGAGTTGTATCCCACCTCGGCACGTGCGACCGGCTCGGGGTTTGCGTCGGCGATTGGGCGGGTTGGCTCGTTGCTCGGGCCGTTGGTGACCGGGCTGGTGTTCCCGATAACCGGGCAGGGCGGGGTATTTGCCTTGGGCGCGCTGTGCTTTGCGGTGGCGGCACTGGTGGTGTGGGTGTTTGGGATGGAGACCAAGGGCAAGACCCTGGAAGAACTCAGCGAAATCTAAAGGAACATGCAAAACCAGTGTGGGAGCGGGCTTGCTCGCGAAGGCGGCGTGTCAGTCGATGCAACTGTAGACTGGTTCACCGCCTTCGCGAGCAAGCCCGCTCCCACATTTAGCCTGTGTACATCCAATGATTACCGGTTACGGCTTGACCAACCGCGCATCCAGGCTGTTCTGCGCCAGGCGTTTGGCCTGGTCCTGGGTCATGCCCAGGCTGGTGTACAGCGCATGGAAGTTTTCGGTGACATAGCCGCCGAAGTACGCCGGGTCATCCGAGTTCACGGTGACCTTCACGCCACGCTCGAGCATGTCGAGGATGTTGTGCTGGGCCATGTCGTCGAACACGCAGAGCTTGGTGTTGGACAGCGGGCACACAGTCAACGGGATCTGCTCGTCGATGATGC
>JAAIGE0100867079.1_pt1 | contig 52533 bp, 54 predicted proteins | sample 6487951 | NCBI WGS metagenome assembly JAAIGE01 (sample SAMN13974128, study PRJNA590717) | phyllosphere metagenome | biome: tomato field; feature: multiple bacterial spot infested tomato fields; material: tomato leaves; isolation source: leaves from tomato fields | host: Solanum lycopersicum ...
ACACCGGCGCGGCCCGCGTCTACGACCCGGACCGCCCGACGACGAAGCCCGCGGCGGTACCGGCGAACGACATCGTCGAGAAGAACCGCGAACTCTATCACAAGCGCCGCGACGTGCTGGTGGAAAGTTTCGCGCGCGCCGGGTGGGAAATCCCTGCGCCCAAGGCGTCGATGTTCGCCTGGGCACCTTTGCCGGCAGCGCTCAAGGAGATGGGCAGCCTGGAATTCTCCAAGCAGTTGCTCATTCATGCCAAGGTCGCGGTCGCACCGGGCGTCGGCTATGGCGAGGATGGCGAAGGTTTCGTTCGCATCGCCATGGTGGAGAATGAGCAAAGGCTGCGGCAGGCGGCGCGCAACGTGAAGAAATATCTCCAGTCGATGGGGATCAACACGCCGTCGAGCAAGGGCGCGGCCTGATCTTGGCTAGGCCGGCGGGGTGTCATTTCCCTTCGGCCGCCATGTCGCCAGCCGATAGAGATACAGCACGACCGCACCGATGACGCAGGCGGTGGCGGCGGGGCCGACATATTTGTCGATCTGGCTGAAATTGCGGCCCAGCAGAAATCCCGCATAGGCGAGGATGATGTTCCAGATCAGCGCCCCGCCTGTCGTCCAGAGCAGGAAGCGGACATGGCCCATGCGGAACAGACCGGCGGGCAGCGATACCATGGTGCGGAAAGCGGGCAGGAACCGAAAGACGAAGACGACGATCTGGCCATATTTGCCGAACAGCCGGTCCAGCGCCTCGACATCGCGCCATTCCAGCGTCGCCCAACGACCATAACGATCGACCAGCGGTTTCAGCCGCTCGAAGCCTAGGAAATGGCCGATCAGATACCAGAAATAATTGCCAACCGTCGTGCCGATCGTCCCTGCGACGAGCAGCCATTCCATCGCCATTCTGCCTTGGCCGACGCGGATGCCGCCGATACCCATGATGAGTTCGGAGGGGATGGGCGGAAAAACATTTTCCAGCACCATCAGGATAAAGATGCCCCAATACCCCCCGGCGTCGATAAGGCGCAGCACCCAGTCGGTCACGAACGAAAACTCATGGGGACAAAACCTTTATCGGCAGGGACCAAGGGGTAACGCTTACCCTGCCGACTGGTTCATGACGTCAAAGGCGACACTGAAGTGGACACTTATTTCCTACTAGTCCGCGAAATAGGAATCCAACATCTCCTATTTCGCGGCGCGTTCGGCGAGGCGCGCGTCGATCGCGTCCCAGATCATGCTGCCGGTATCGGTGCCGTTGAAGGCATCGATAGATACAATCCCGGTCGGCGAGGTGACGTTGATTTCCGTCAGCCATTCGCCGCCGATGACGTCGATTCCTACGAAAAGAAGCCCTCTTTTCTTGAGTTCCGGCCCCATTGCCGCGCAAATTTCACGCTCTTTGTCGGTCAACTCGGTCTTTGCCGCGCTTCCGCCGACGGCGAGGTTGGAGCGGATTTCGCCCTTGCCCGGTATGCGGTTGACCGCGCCCGCGACTTCGCCATCGACCAGCACGATGCGCTTGTCCCCTTCGGCCACGCCGGGGATGAATGCCTGCACCATGAAGGGTTCGACCCAGGACGCGTTGAACAATTCGACCAGCGCAGAGAGGTTCGATCCCCGGCTGTCGACATGGAAGACGGCGGTGCCCGCGTTGCCGTAGAGCGGCTTCACGACAACCTCGCCATGCTCGGCGAGGAAGCTGCGCACTTCGGCAAGGCTGCGAGTGATCATCGTCGGCGGCATGAAGCGCGCATAGTCCAGCACGAAGAGCTTTTCGGGCGCGTTGCGGACGCTCGCCGGATCGTTCACGACCAGCGTTTCGTCCTGCACTCGTTCCAGCAGATGCGTCGCGGTGATGTAGCTGAGGTCGAAGGGCGGATCCTGTCGCATCCAGACGACATCGGCGTCGCGGCCAAGGTCCAGCATTTCCCAGTCGCCGAAGGCAAAGTGATCGCCCTCCACCTTCTGCACATTGACGGGTCGTGCCTTCGCCAGCACGCGCCCGTCGCGATAGGTGAGGTCGGGCGCGAGGAAATGATAGAGGCGATGCCCGCGCGCCTGCGCCGCCAGCATGATGTGGAAGGTCGAATCGCCCCCGATCTTGATCCCTTCCATCGGGTCCATCTGGAACGCGACGGTGAGCGGGTTGAGGTTGGTCATGCGCTTCGGTCCTTGTTCGCTGCGGCGAGGTCACCCCCCATGCCAGACATTCGCCAGATGGCGTGGCGGGCGACCGGGCGCAAGCAGGATCACGTCGATCCGCATGTCGTCGCCGGGCTTAGCCAAATCGTGCCAGAGCAATTCCGCCGCCGCCGCAACCCGCCCCAGCCGTCGTTCATCGATGGCGAGGTCGAGATCGGCGGCGGTCGCCCGCGCCTTCACCTCGACAAAGGCGAGCATCGCGCCGCGCCGGGCGACGAGATCGACTTCGCCCAATGGAGTGCGCATTCGTCGCCCGACGATCTGCCAGCCCTTGAGCCGCAGCCACCATGCGGCGATCCGTTCGGCCTGCCGCCCGCGCTGTTCGGCGGCCTGTCGCTTCATTCCCCCATCCCGCCCTTGAGGTCCATCGCCCGGTCGTAGAGCGTGCGCCGATCGAGGCCGAGTTTCTTCGCCACTTCGCCCGCTGCCTTGGAGACGGGAAGTCGGGTCAGGGCATCGCGCAGCGCTGCGTCGACATCGGCTTCGCTGGCAGGCGGCGCTTCGCCGGGCGGGCCGACGATGACGACGATCTCGCCCTTGGGCGGTGCATCGGCGTAGCGGGCGGAGAGTTCGGTCAACGTGCCGGTCGCGGTTTCCTCGAACGCCTTGCTGATCTCGCGGCTGACGGCGGCATCGCGATCGCCCAGATGCGCGGACATGGCGGCGAGGCTTTCGGACAGGCGCGGTCCGCTCTCGTAGAAGACCAGCGTGGCGCGCAGGGATGAGACCTCATCCAGCGTATCGCCGCGCGCCTTTGCCTTGGACGGCAGGAAGCCCATGAAGAGGAAGCGATCGGTGGGCAGGCCCGACAGCGTCAGGGCCGCGATCGCGGCGCTGGGGCCGGGCAGCGTCGTCACCATCCGCCCCGCCGCTCGCGCATCGCGCACCAGCTTGTAGCCCGGATCGGAGATGAGCGGCGTCCCCGCGTCCGAAAGCAGCGCGACAGCTTCGGACGCCATCCGATCGACCAGACGCTGCCGCACGCCTTCGGAACTGTGGTCATGATAGGGGATCATCGGCCGGTCCGACCCTACATGGCGCAGCAGCCGTGCGCTCACCCGTGTATCTTCCACGGCGATCACATCGGCTTCGCGCAGGACATGGCCCGCGCGGGGGGTAAGGTCGCCAAGGTTGCCGATCGGCCCGGCCACGATATAAAGCCCGGGTTCAAGACCCGAATTTTCAGTTTCCATAAGGACGCCAGATGACAGAGACGGATGCCATCCCGCAAGCGAATGTGTTTGCCGCTTCCCGACCGGCGTTGAAGCGGATGGCGCGGATCGGCTTCGCCGTGAGCGCGCTGATGGTCGCGGCCTGTCAGTCGATCGTACCGCGCGGGCCGACCCCCACCACGCCGACAGCACCGACACGCCCCACCGGGCCGGAAGTGACCGAAGGGCTGCCGACCGATGCGCAGCGTCACCGCGTCGCGCTGCTGGTGCCGATGAGCGGGTCCAATGCAGGCGTCGGCCAGTCGATCGCCAACGCGACGACGCTGGCGCTGATGGATACCAAGACCGACCGGGTCCGCATCACCACCTACGACACGGCACAGGGCGCGGCGGCGGCAGTGAACAAGGCGCTGGCCGATGGCAATCGCCTGATCCTGGGTCCGTTGCTGGCGGATGATGCGAAGATCATCGGCCCGATCGCCGCGCGCGCCAACGTGCCCGTCATCAGCTTTTCCAACGATGCGAGCGCGGCGGGCAGCGGCGTCTATATCATGGGCTATAACCCGGCGCAGTCGATCGAACGGGTGGTAGGCTTTGCCAAGGACCGGGGGTTGAGCAACTTTGCCGCGCTGGTCCCACGCGGCGTCTATGGCGAGCGGGCGGGCAATTCCTTGCTGCGTGCGGTGGAGCAGGCGGGCGGCACGGTCGTGTCGATGCAGACGTTCGACCGCAGCCCGCAATCGATCACGGCGGCGGTCAAGAAATTGCAGGCGGGATCGAGCTATGATGCGCTGCTGATCGCGGACAGCGGGCGCGTGGCGCTCCAGATCGCACCGGTCGTGCGCAAGAATGGCGGGGCGACGGCGCGGCTGCTCGGCACGGAACTGTGGAATACCGAAGGCACGCTGGCCGCCAGCCCGGTGCTGCGCGGCGCATGGTTCGCGAGCGTCTCCGACGGCCTCTATCGCCAGCTCGCGACCAAATATCGCGCGCGCTATGGCAGTGCGCCCTTCCGGCTGTCGTCGCTTGGCTATGATGCGGTGCTGCTGACCGTGCGGATCGCGCAGGACTGGAAGCCGGGCAGCCCCTTCCCCGCCGCGCGGCTGCGGGACTCGGGCGGCTTTTCCGGTATCGACGGCGCGTTCCGCTTCGGCCGCAGCAACATCGCCGAGCGCGCGCTGGAAGTGAACGAGGTCGGCGCGGGATCGCTCTCGATCGTGGACGCCGCGCCGCGCGGGTTCGAGAAGTAAGGGATCGGAAACTCCGCCGCGATCAGTGCGCGGCGGAGGTATCCACATTGGCGCGCGGCTTGGGTGCGAGCCAGACGATGATCGCGGCAGCGAACAGCACCAGGGCCGAGATGAAGAACACATGGTCGACCGCGATCACGATCGCTTCCTGCTCGACGATGTTGGAGATGGTCTGACGCGCCTGCTCTGTCCCCATGCCGATCGATGACAGCGCCTGTTGCGCGGCATCGGGTTGCAGGACCGAGGCGATCTCGCTGCGCGACGTGCGCTGCGAATCGCCCCAGCTGGTCAGGACGAGCGATGTCGCGATCGCGGTCGCCATGGTGCGGGTGAAGTTCTGAAGGCCCGCTGCCGATGCCGTTTCCGACGGCTTCACAGATCCCAGCGTCAGCGTGGTGAGCGGGATGAAGAAGAAGGGCATGGCAAAGCCCTGGATGAACTGGATGAAGGCCATGTGGCCGAAGTCGATGCTGCTGGTCCAGTGCGCGCGGATCAGAGACATGATGCCGAGCCACGCGACCGCGCCGGAAATCAGGAAACGCGGATCGACCTTCCCCATGGCGCGCGCGGCCACGGGCGCGGTGAAGAGCGCGGCCATGCCGGTCATGGCGGTGACGATGCCTGCCCAGGTCGCAGTGTAGCCCATCGACATCTGGAGCCATTGCGGGATGACGACGATGCTCGCGAAATAGGCGCCGAAACACAGGCAGAGCGTGAAGACGCCCGAGCTAAAGCCGATATGGCGGAATACGCGCAGATCGACGACCGGATGCTCCTCCGTAAGCTCCCATATGATGAATACGAGGAAGCCGATCCCGGCCATGACGGCGAGCGCCAGGATCATCGGGTCTGCGAACCAGTCATGGTCGCGGCCGATGTCGAGCATGATCTGGAGGCAACCGATCCAGAAGACGAGGAGGCCAAGGCCCACCTTGTCGATCGGGATCTTTTGCGTTTCGGTTTCGACCGGGCGCAGCAGCGCCATCGCGGAAAAGACGCAGACGACCGCCACCGGCAGGTTGATGAAGAAGATCCAGTGCCAGCTCCAATTGTCGCTGATATAGCCGCCGATGATCGGCCCCATCGCGGGGCCGAGCAGCGTCGTCATCGCCCAAAGGCCCATGGCGCGCGCGCGATCCTCCGGCGGAAATATGCGCATCAGCAGCGTCTGCGACATCGGCATGATCGGGCCGCCGCAAATGCCTTGCCCGATGCGACAGGCGACGATCATGCCGAGCGTCACCGACATGCCGCACAGCATGGAGAAGAGGCCGAAACCGACCATCGACCAGATGAACATCTTCACCACGCCGAAGCGCTGGGCGAGCCAGCCGGTCAGCGGAACGCAGATGGCTTCGGCCACGGCATAGGATGTGATGATCCAGGTGCCCTGATCCGGCGAGATGCCAAGATTGCCCGCGATGTGCGGCACCGACACGTTGGCGATGGTTAGGTCGAGCACCACCATGAAGTTGCTCATGGCGAGCACCAGCCCGGCGAGCGTTCGCTGGCTGGGGCTGAGCTTCGAATAGATGTCCTGATCGCCGCTCATCGCGCGTTCCTTTGACTAGGCGGCTTTATTCGCCCGACAGGTCGAGTTCGACATCCATCGACAGGCCGACGCGCAGCGGATGCTTGGCGAGTTCCTTGGGATCGAGCTGGATGCGCAGCGGCAGGCGTTGCACGACCTTGATCCAGTTGCCGGTCGCATTCTGCGCGGGGATCAGCGACATGGAGGCGCCGGTGCCGCCTGAGAAGCCCACGACCTTGCCATGGTAGACGACGTCGCCGCCATAGAGGTCGGACGTGACGGTCGCGGGCATTCCGACGCGGACGCGCTTCAACTGGCGTTCCTTGAAGTTCGCATCGACATAGACCTGTTGCAGCGGGACGATCGTCATGATCGGCGTGCCCTGCGTCACGCGCTGGCCGACCTGCACCTGACGGCGGCTGACCACGCCGTCGATCGGCGCGCGGATGATGGTGCGTTCCAGATCCAGCTTCGCCGATTCCAGCCGCGCCTTGGCGGCGAGGACGGAGGGATCGGTTTCGACCGTCGCGCCGGTGACGAGCGCTTCATTCGCTTCGAATTGTCCCGTGGCGGCGTTGCGGGTCGCCTGCGCCGTCTTGACGCCAGCCCGTGCCAGCTGGAGTGCAGCACTTGCGGAGGCGAAAGCCTGCCGCGCCTGCGTCAGCTCCTCGCCCGACACTGCGCCTTCGGGCGCCAAAGCCTCGCGGCGCTTGAGATCGATCCGCGCCTTTTCAAAATCCGCCTGCGCGGTGGCAAGCTGGGCACGGGCTTGCGTGATGTCCGCGCCGCGCGCGTCGACCTGCGCCGAAAGCGACTGGCTGGTCGCGCTGGTCTGGCGGAAGCGGCGGCGCGCTTCGGCGAGATCGGCTTCGGCCTGGCTTACGGCGATACGGGCGTTGCTGGGGTCGAGGATGACGAGGATCTGACCCTTTTTCACCGGTTGCGTGTCGCTAACCCGCACATCGGTCGCCTGCGCCGAGAGGAGCGGCGTGACCTGCGCCATCTCTGCGTTCACATAGGCGTTATCGGTGCTGACATGGTTGCGCCCGACGAGCAGATACCAGAGGCCGTAGACGATCCCGACCACCGCCACCACGATGGCGAGGCGAATCAGCCACTTCTTGCGCGCACCCGAACGATCGGGCGCGGCCTCTTCCTTTTCGGGCGCGTCCGTATCTTGGGTCGCTTCATGCTGGGAAGGTGCGTCAGCCATGCGGTTGGTCCTTGGAGTGCATCGCAGTGTCGGCATAGCCGCCGCCCAGTGCGCGAATGAGAGCTACGTCGAGCGAGAAGGCGCTGGCCTCCAGATCGGCGACCGATCGCCGGGCGGAAAGCAACTGATCCTCCACGTTCAGCACGTCGAGATAAGTGGAAAGGCCGCCTTCGTAGCGGCGCTTGACGACGTTATAAGCGTCCTGCGACGCCGTGAGCGCGGCGCGCGCGTCGGTCAGCCGCTGATCGAGCGTGCGGCGGCTGGTGACGGCGTCCGCAACCTCCTGATAGGCGGACAGCACCGTCTTGTCATAAGTCGCAACCGCCTCATCATAGGTCGCCCGCGCGTCGCGATATTGCCCCTGCAACGCGCCGCCATGGAAGATCGGCAGACTGATCGCCGGGCCGACATTGCCGAACAGCGAGTCCTTTTTGAACAGCGTATCGGTGAACGGGCGCGATCCGGCGGAGATATTGCCGTTCTGACCGAAGATCGTTTCCCAGCCGAGCGACTGCACGCCGATCAGCGCGCCGAGGCGAATGGCGGGGAAGAAGTCGGCGCGCGCGACCTTGATCCGCTTGGCGGCCGCTTCAGTGCGGGCGAGCGCCGCGGCGATGTCGGGACGACGGGCGACAAGATTGGTCGTGACGTCGGCGGGAAGCCCCATCGGCGCAAGGGTGCCGGTCTGCGGCCGGGTGATCGAAAGGCCGCGATCCGGGCCTGCGCCGATCAGCGCCGCGATCTGATGCTGACGCAGTTCGATCGCCTGCTTCGCGCCCGCAAGCTGCGCTTTCGCGGTGGAGACGGTGGCGTCCGCTTGCCGTTCGCCACCGCGCGTTTCGAGGCCGTTCTGCCGCCGCTGCGCCACCAGCTTCTGGCTGGCCAAGCGAATGTCGAGCGTGCGCTGCGCGATCTCCGCCTCGTCATAGAGGCGGGCGAGGTCGGCGTAGGCGTCGGCGATGCCGGTCGTCAGCGTCAATTGCGCCTGATAGCTGTCGATCTCCGCCGCGCGCGCCTGCGACGTTGCGGCGGCGAGTTGCGCCCGGTTCTTGCCCCAAAGATCAAGGTCGAAGCCTAGGTCGAGCGCCAGCCGGCCGGTGCCGAGAATCCCGCGGGGCACGAAATTCTTCGGCATTCCCATATTGTAGCTCTGCTTGGTGGCGTTGGCGCTGGCTTCGCCATCGACGGTCGGCAACAGCGCGGCGCCCGCCTGCTGCGCCATGGCGCGCGCCTGCGCGAAGCGGGCGGCGGCGATCGCCATGTCGGGCGCGTTGCGCAGCCCTTCCTCGATCAGGCTGGTCAATTGCGGATCGCCATAGGCGGTCCACCAGCCCTCACCCGGCCATGCGGACGGGGCGGCGGTCAGGCTCTGCTGCGCCGCGATGCTTTGCGATGTGCGGACTTCGGGCTTTGGCCCAAGATCGGGAACGGACGCGCATCCCGACAAGAGAGCGACTGCCATCGCTGTCATCGGAACGCGGGAGGGAAAGGCCATGCGACTCACCGCCATGAAATTCATACCATCCAGTATGGTTTTGCGCATGTGCCGATGCCGCTTCATCTTGTCAACCAGAAAACCATACTCTATAGTACGGTTTCACGATGAACGCCGAATCTCCCTCTCCGCCCGGTCGACGGGAAGCCAGACGTCGCGATCGGCGGGACGCCATCCTGACCGTAGCGCAGGGATATTTCCTCGATCATGGCTATGCGGGAACCACCATGTCCGGCGTGGCGGCGGCGCTGGGCGGATCGAAAGGCACGTTGTGGAGCCACTTCCCGTCGAAGGAAGAACTCTTCTCCGCCGTGCTCGATCGCGCGGCCAAAGCCTACCGCATGAGACTGGCGCAAATCCTCGATCCGACCGCTGATCTTGCGGACGTACTGGTGCAAGCCTGCCGCAGCATCATCACCAAGACGGCGTCGCGCGAAGCGGTTGCGCTCCATCGCCTCATCATCGCCGAGGGCGGGCGATTTCCCGAACTCAGCCGTATCTTCTTCGATCTTGCCCCCAACAATACCGGCAAATTGCTGGCAGAGTTTCTGGAGGGCGCCATGGATCGCGGCCAGTTGCGGCGGGACGATCCCTGCATCGCGTCCCGTGCACTGATCGCGCTCGCCATGTCCGGAACGCATAAGCAGATGCTGATGGGCCTCATCACCCATCCGGCGACGAAGACGATCGAGACGGACGCCGGGATCGCAGTCGATATCTTCCTGCGCGCCTATGCGCCCGATGGCTCGGACACGCCGGGTGGACAAAGCGCGTAACCGCGCCCCTTGATGGTGCGCAGCAAATGCGTTTCGTGCCTGCGGTCGATCTTGCTGCGCAGGCGGGACATATGAACCTCGACACTGTTGGTGCCGGGATCGAAGTGGAGACCCCAGACTGCTGCAAGCAGTTCGTCGCGGCGCACGCACTGGCCGGGTCGGCGCGCAAGATAAAGTAGCAACGCATATTCGCGGGCGAGCAGCGGGATTGCCTGGCCCGCACGCTCGACGCGGCGATCAACGAGATGGATGTGGAGGTCGCCCAGCATCAGGCGGGGTTCTTCCGGTTGGGCAAGGCGAATGATGCGCGCCACGGCTTCGGCGGCGTGCATCCAGGGTCCGACGACCTCCTGTGCGCCGCCTTCCAACGCGCGGGCGCGCGCAACGGGATCGTCGCTGTGCTGCCAGAGGATGGTCGCATAGGCGGTGCGAACTTGCGGATGGCCCGGCGCGGTCCGTGTCGTCAGCAGATAGCCGCGCGCGCTGAGCGCCCGCGCAACCGGCACGAAGTTCTGACCCAGCCCATGGCATTCGACCCAGCCGCCCACTTGCCGTCCGCTGCCCCCTTGCAGCCGCAATGGACGGTAGGCAGGCTGAAAAACACCCCATTTCCTATCCGTTATGGAGCGTTCGCAGCGCCCTTTCGCTCGCGTGGCGGATGAGCGGACTGCTGCTGGCCGTCCCAGCCAAGCGATGATCGCGCTGCGCTTCGGGATCAAGCAGGCTGTCGATCGCCACCCAGGCCGTGTGGCGCATCGCGTCGTCCGGGTGCATCCGTGCAAATTCTTCGGCAAGATCGCGACCGTTGCCGCAACCTGCCGCAAGTTCGAGCAGCATCTGCGCGCTTGAGAGCGTCATACATTGGGCGATAACGTTGCGATCGATGTCGAAGCGATATTGCCGCCGCCAGCCCTGATCGGGCGTGCTGGCAAGGATGTTAAGTGAGACCGACAGCGCATCGGGTGGCAGCTGCGCATGGATGTCGCGGTTGGCGCGATAGAGCAGCATCTTGCCTTCCGACAGGTAACTACGCTCGACAAAACGCAACGCGACCGCCTCGTCCGGCGCACCGGCGACGGACGTTCCGTCATAGGTGTAATAGTCCGATCCGTAGCCCGGCCCCAGATAGCCGACCGTCAGGAAATCGAAGCCATGGTCGTGCGGCACATGGTACAGGAATGGCGCGGGGCCGCTCATCCGCACGACATGGTCCTGCATCGCGGGCCAGAAGGCGGCGCGCAACACATAGCGATCGGTCGGCGGACGCAGAAGCAGCACCTGCGCCGAATAGGGATTGAAGCGCTGCTGACCGGCGCAGCGCTGCTTGAGTTCGGCAAGCGCGAAATCGGCGAGGAAACTGCGGTTGCGTGACAGGGCGCGCAGCATCGGCGCGGCGGCGGTGAGGCCGTCTTCGCAGGACGGATCGAAGTCCGCGCTTTCGCAGAAATCGACAAGCTCTTCGATGCTGGCCGTCGGGCCGTCTTCCGCCGCTTCGATCAGGCGGGGCATGGCACAGCCTCCATCCGGTCGAGCGTCATGCGCGCAAGGGTGCGGACCTGATCGTCCGGTTCCGCCCGGCTCATGGCGTGAAGGCGGGGCAAGGCGGCTGATGTGTCGAGCGCCAGATATTCGCGCATGACCGCCCAGCGTTGCGGAGCGAGCGGTGCATCGAGCGCGCGCTCAAAGTGCGGCGCGGCGTCGGTGCGCTTCTGAAGCCGGAGGAGCGAGAGCAGCATCAGCGTGCGGCTATGCGCTTCGTCGGCCTGTGCGACGGCAATGGCGGTACCGGTCTTTGCGTCATGAACGCGGGACGTGACCGGGCCGTCCGGTGCGACCTGCACTCGCAGGATCATCAGCGGCGCTGTGGAAGGGTAGAGGCGGAGCGCAGCGTGACGCTCATCCATCTCGAATGTCTCACCGGGCTTCACATGACGCGTGCCATCGGAATAGGCATGATTGCCGTCGAGGCGGAAGGCATCGCCAGATAGCGTCCGGTTGAGCGGGCGGCAGAGAATGTGGCGGCCGGAAAAATGCACGCGGTCGGATGGCTCCGCGGCGCCATCGATGACGGTGGCGGTCAGCCAGACCCGGCGGGTTCGGGCGATCACCAGATGACGCGCGGGACCGCTGCGGCTGGCGCGGAGGTTGGGCAGATGCATGGGGTCGGCGGCCATGGCGGCGCAGCCCTGCGTCAGCAGAGCCTGAAACCAGCCGATATCGAGGAGCAATGGGCGGAGCATCGCCACCGCCTGTTCGAGCGGCGCCCGGTCAGCATCCGCCACGATCTGCCCGAGCGCCGCAAGATCGATCACGGGCGGGCGATGACCGCGATGACGACGTCCATCAGGCTGATTTCCAGCGCGTCGCCATCTTGCAAGCCGAACAGGCTGAAGCCTTCGCCCAGATCGGGGATTTCATCGATGGTGAGTTGAACGACGTCCTGCTTCATTCCGGTTTTCCCTCAAAGAAAGTGACATTGAGATGGACAGGCTAGGAAGAAGTCAACGCTGCGACCAATTAAATGGATTTAATTGGACTGGCGATATTATCGTTTATTACCAATATTTTATGGGCGATCTACGCGCGTGAAAGGCTGATCCAGAGCGCAAGGCCGATGCCACTATCGGCAGGAGGATCGTCCGCCCTTATGCGAACGGCGTCGGCGCGAGCGCGGTCGAGGATGACGGGCGGCACATCGGGCGCGTGATAGATGCGGTCGGCTTCACCCAGAAGTCGGGCTGCGCGCAGGGTGAGATCGTCGGGATCGGTGGAAAGCAGATGGATCACTTCCAGCCGCGTGCTGCTCGCGCTGCCCTCTCCTTCCAGCCAGCGCGGCACGGCATCGGCGCTCGCTTCGCCCATCGGGTCGATCGTTCCGCCCGAAGCCAGCCCCCCATCGATCGCGCGGCGGCGATCGGCGGCGTCGGGCCAGCGCGTGCGGATCGCATCGCGCGCCGCGAACAGAGCCAGCGCCAGCGCGCCGAGCCGGGCGGGCAGCATCGCCTCGATCCGTTGACGCAGCGCCTTCGCCAGCCCCGCCGATGCGCCGCCCGTGCCGATCGCGATCAGCACCGGATCGCGATCCACGATCGCAGGCAGGGTGAAATCGCACAGATCGGGATTGTCGGTCGCGTTGACCAGCACGCCGCGCGCGCGCAGACGCTGCGCCGTTTCCGCGTCGCCGTCCGACACGATGGCGATGCGAGCCTGACCATCCTCCTCGCCGACGATGCGTGCGCCCGCCCGTTCAAGCAGGCGACGCTTGGCCTCTGCCGCCTCCCCTTCCCCGGTCAGGATGACCGGCTGGCCCGAAAGCCGCAGGAAGACGGGCAGACTGTGCATTTACCTGACCCAGTCGGGGACGATGTCGCCCGCGATCAGCGCCTCGATCGGCGGACGTTCGCGCACCACCGCCCATTTGTCGCCCGAAACCAGCACTTCGGGGGTAAGCGGACGACTGTTGTAGGTGCCCGCCATCGTCGCGCCATAGGCGCCGGCGGTCATGAAGGCGACGAGATCGCCCGCCTGTACCACGTCCATGTCACGTCCCATGGCGAAGGTATCGCCCGTCTCGCAGACCGGCCCCACGACATTGGCGGCGGCCTTCTCTCCCGACGGCGCGACCGCACGGATATCATGCCACGCATCATAGAGGCTGGGGCGCATCAGGTCGTTCATCGCCGCATCGACGATGACGAAGGGCGCGACCGCGCCCTGCTTCACGCGCACCACGCGCGAGAGCAACGCGCCCGCATTGCCGACGATTACGCGGCCCGGCTCGAACATCAGGCGGACGTTCCATCCCTGCGTCACCCGCGTCACCATCGCGCCATAATCGGTCGGGCTGGGCGGCAGCGGCTTGGACGGGTCGTAAGGGACGCCGAGGCCACCGCCGAGGTCTGCGGTGCGGATGTCATGCCCCGCCTCACGCAGCTTCTCGATCAGCGCGCCGACCTTGACGAAGGCGGCTTCCAGCGGGGCGAGGTCAGTCAGCTGGCTGCCGATATGGACGGCGACGCCGCGCACATCGAGGCCGGGGAGCGCACGCGCGGCGGCATAGCTTTCGAGCGCGCGATCATAGGGGATGCCGAACTTGTTTTCCGACTTGCCGGTCGAAATCTTGGCATGGGTGCCCGCGTCGACATCGGGGTTGATGCGGTAGGCGACCGGGGCGGTGAGGCCCATCGATTGCGCCACCTGCGACAGCATCTCCGCTTCCGGTTCGCTTTCGAGGTTGAACTGGTAGATGCCCTTTTCCAGACCGAGGCGCATCTCGTCGGCCGTTTTGCCGACGCCCGAAAAGACGATGCGATCGGCGGGAATGCCCGCCGCGAGCGCACGCAACAACTCGCCGCCCGACACCACGTCCGCGCCCAGGCCCAGCTTCGCCAGCGTCGCTAGGACGGCGGCGTTAGGGTTGGACTTTACGGCGAAGGCGATCAGCGGATCGGCCAGTTGCGACAGGCCGTCGCGGAACACGCCGACATGGCGCTCCAGCGTGGCGGTCGAATAGATATAGACGGGTGTCCCGACCGCATCGGCGATCGTCGCCATCGGCACCTGCTCCACCTGCATGGCGCCGTCGACATATTGGAAATGGTCCAAAGGTCAGTCCTTAAGAAATATCAGCGCGGTTCGGCGCCGGGGGGCAGGTCGAACTCGTCATCCTGCCGCTTGTCCGATTGGGTCAGCAGTTCGACGTCGCGTTTGGGCCGCGCCTGAATGGATGGCTTCAGCAACTGAGCGGGCGTCGGCGCGACCGCTGCACCACGTGGGATGGCGGGCAGCTTCTGGTTGGCGAGCGGCTTCAATGGCTGCTTGCCGCCGCAGCCCGCCAATGTGATCAGGACGATCGCAAGCGCCGCACCATGTGTCGTCTTCATGCTCCAAGCTCCTGCTGCGCCTGCGCGATCCGGGCGCGGACCTGATCGGGCGCGGTGCCGCCATGGCTCCTGCGGCTGGCGACCGACGCGTCGACCGTCAGCACGGCATAGATGCGATCGTCGATGCGTGGATCGATGGCTTTCAGCGTGTCGATCGGCAACTGGTCGAGCGGCACGCCCGCGCTTTCCGCCGCTGCCACCGCACGCCCGGTGATATGATGCGCCTCGCGGAACGGAATATTGCCTTCGCGCACCAGCCAATCGGCAAGGTCGGTGGCGGTCGCAAAACCGCTTTCGGCAAGACCCCGCATCCGATCGGTACGGAAGGTCACCGTATCGATCATGCCCGTCATCGCCGCGATCGACAGGCCGAGCAGATCATGCGCCTCGAACACCGGCGGCTTGTCGTCCTGCATATCCTTGGAATAGGCGAGCGGCAGACCCTTCATCGTGACGCAGAGCGCGGTCATGCACCCCATGATGCGTCCGGCATGGCCGCGCACCAGTTCGGCTGCGTCAGGGTTGCGCTTTTGCGGCATGATCGAGCTGCCGGTCGAATAGGCGTCGGGCAGCTTGACGAAGCCGAAGGGCTGGCTCGCCCAGATGATGAATTCCTCAGCCAAGCGCGAGAGGTGCAGCGCCGTCTGCGTCGCCGCCATCAGATAGTCGAGCGCGAAGTCGCGGTCCGATACGCTGTCGAGGCTGTTGTCCGTGGGGCGTGCAAAGCCGAGCGCCGCCGCCGTCGCATGGCGATCGATCGGAAAGCCGGTACCCGCCAATGCTGCCGCGCCCAGCGGACATTCGTTGAGCCGCGTACGCGCATCGGCAAAGCGGCTACGGTCGCGGCGCACCATCTCGTAATAGGCCATCAGGTGATGACCGAGCGTCACCGGCTGCGCTGATTGCAGATGGGTGAAACCGGGCATCACCGCGTCGGCATGTTGCTCCGCGCGGGCGATCAGCGCACGCTGGAGGCCGAGCAGCCCCGCATCCACCTCGTCCATCGCATCGCGCACCCAGAGGCGGAAGTCGGTCGCCACCTGATCGTTGCGGCTGCGCGCGGTATGGAGCCGCCCAGCCGCAGGGCCGATGAGTTCGGCGAGGCGCGATTCGGTGACCATGTGAATGTCTTCGAGGTCGAGATCGACCGGCACGCCATGGGCTTCATATTCGCCTGCGATGGTATCGAGACCGTCCGCGATCGCCTGCGCATCGGCGCTTTCGACGATGCCCTGCTTCGCCAGCATCGCGACATGCGCCTTGGAGCCTGCGATATCCTGCTTCCACAAGCGCTTGTCGAAGGGGATCGAGGCATTTATCTCCCGCATGATCGAAGCCGGGCCGTCCGCGAACCGGCCGCCCCACATGCTGTTGGAGCCTATTCCCGTGGAATCATCCCTGCGCGCGCTAATGATACTGCTCCTGACTGCCGGCGTCGCGGCCTGCGATAAGAGCAAGCAGCCTTCGGAGCAAGCCAATGCGGTGGCTGGCGCCGTGACGGGGGGCGAGGTTGCGCCCAGCAGCGGGAAGGCGACCGGTGCCGGGTCGGCCAAGGGCGGCGAGTTCAGCTATCGCATCGATCGCAGCAAGGCGGGCACCCCTGCCCCCGACCTTTCCTTCCTCGACCAGGCGGGAAAGCAGACCAGCCTCAAGGCGTTTGCGGGACGCGCGATGCTGGTCAATCTGTGGGCGACATGGTGCACGCCCTGTGTCGCGGAGATGCCGACGCTCGACCGGATCGCGGCCACGCAGGGGGCGACGGGCCTTGCCGTCCTCACTATCTCGCAGGATAATCAGGGAGAGAAGGCGGTGACTCCCTTCTTTGCCAAGCACAAGCTGCCGAACCTCAAGGCGTTTACCGACCCGGAGAATAAGCTTGGCTTCCATTATGGTACGGGCCAGTTGCCGACGACGATCCTGTATGACGCCAAGGGCAAAGAAATGGCGCGGGTCATCGGTGCGCTCGATTGGGAAGGCGAAGAGGGCAAGCAATTGATCGCTGCCGCTACGGCGGGCTGATCCGAAAGCCGTTTCGTTCGCACCTGCACAAGTTGGCCTCCGCTAAAGCCAATTCCAAGTAATCGGCCATTGCAGCGGGCTGCATTGTCAGACATCGTTCGGAAACAATTCATAATTTTGCAATTTTTGTGCGCTGCAATAGCGGGTCGTCGCCCGTTCCTCGTTTTCACCCCTGTCAATCATAGAAAAACAGGGGCCATGAATGACACGGATTTCCGCACTCAAATTATCGTTGATTCTCGCTTCGTCCTGGTCGGCCTGCGCCATCGCGCAAGAGGCACCGCAGGAACCGCAGGCGGATGAAGGCGCCGCGATCATCGTTACCGGCACGCGCGCGGTGGGAATGCAGGCCGCCGAAGCCGCCGCGCCCGTTCAGGTTCTGAGCGAAGAGGCGATCAGCCATGTCGGCCAGCCCAACCTCAACCAGGTGCTGACCCAGATGGTGCCGGGCTTCACCGCGCAGACGCAGGGCACCGACCTTTCCAGCTTCTCGCTGTCCGCCCGCCTACGCGGCCTCTCACCGAACCACACGCTGGTCCTGGTCAACGGCAAGCGCCGCCACGGCAACGCGATCCTTCAGGTGATTTCGGGCGCGTTTCAGGGTTCCGCCGCGCCCAGCATCGACGTCATCCCGCCCGATGCGATCTCCCGCGTCGAAGTGCTTCAGGAAGGCGCGGCCGCCGTCTATGGCACCGACGCGATTGCAGGCGTGCTGAACTTCATCCTCAAGGATGACGATGAAGGCGGATCGTTCAAGGTCACCGGCGGCCAATATTATGACAGCGAAGGCGAACTCTTCTCCGCTTCGGGCAATGCCGGGTTCAAGCTGGGCGAGGACGGCTTCTTCAACCTGACGCTGTTCCACCGGCGGCAGGATTACACGACGGTCGGCAAGGGACAGGTTCAGGTGACGCGGCCCGACGGCACGCTTCAGCCCAACGCGCCGGCGCAATGGGCCAACCTGACCGGCGACGCGCTCGCCAACATCAACGGCGGCCAGCCCAAGACCACGCTCAATATCGCCTTCTATAATTTCGGCTATGATTTCGGCGGGGTCGAACTTTACAGCTTCGGCGATTACAGCCGCCGCGAAGGCTGGGCGAAGCAGGGATACCGCCACCCCAAGCGCATCTGTTATGAAACGGGCAACCTTGGCGGCAACGTGACCGCCGCCGCCTATAATCCGAACATCTGCTACAGCGATACCGGCATCAACGGCATGGTCCCGCTCCAGCATGTGATCGAAAACGAGTATAGCTTCACCATCGGCGCACGGGGCGATTTCGGCGGCGGCTGGAATTATGACCTAAGCGGTACCTACGGCTATCAGAAGGACGAGATCTGGACCGAAAAGTCGGCGCATCGCGAAGTGTGGCAGGAAAGCTATGCCGCATCGCTGCGCGGTGTCGGTGTGCCCAACACGCCCGACAAAGCCTATGACGGCGGCTTCCGCCTGAGCCAGACGACGATGACCGCCGATATCCGCAAGGAATTCGAGATGGGGATGGCCAAGCCCGTCACCTTCGCGTTCGGCGGCGAATATCGCCGCGATATGTACGAAATCGTTCAGGGCGACTTTTATTCGACCTACAGGACTGGCGTACAGTCCTTCCCCGGATACAAGGCGTCCGACGCGGGGCGCTTCACCCGCAGTTCCAAAGCGGGCTATGCCAACCTGATCCTCTATCCCGTCGATGCCTGGTCGGTCGATCTTGCCGGACGCTATGAGGATTACACCGATTTCGGCGACACGCTGATCGGCAAGGTGACGACCCGCTACGACTTCAGCGACGCCTTCGCCATTCGCGGTACGGCCAGCACCGGTTTCCGCGCGCCGACACTCGCAGAGCAGAATTATTCCACGATCAACGTCGCACCGACCAGCGCGGTTGCGCAGTTGCCCGCCGGAACGCCCGCCGCAGCGCTGTTGGGCTTTGGCGCGCTAAGGCCGGAAAAATCGACCAACTTCTCCGCCGGTTTCGTGGTCCGTCCGGTGCCCAAGCTGGCCGTCACGGTCGACGGCTATTATATCAAGATCCGCGACCGCATCACCGGCACGGCGGCGCGCAATGCGGTGTTGAACGGCGTGGCGCAACCGGGCGGCGCGGATATCCTGAACGCGCTCAATCAGGCGGGCATCGTGCTTGATCAGGCGCTGTTCACCAACGGCACGATCGGCGTGTCGAGCTTTACCAACGGCATCGACACACGCACCATGGGTATCGATTTCTCGATGACCTATCCCGTCGCGCTCGACTTCGGATCGCTCAACCTGTCGCTGACGGCGAACTACAACAAGACCAAGATCACCGACAACAAGGTCGGTTATCCGATCTTCAACGCCGCATCGGAAAGCAATATCGAGCGGTCCAACCCCGACTACAAGATCGTCGCCAACGCCCTGTTCAAGAGCGGCGCCTTCTCGCTCAACCTTCGCGAAACCTTCTACGGCAAGACGAGCGTCCTCGTCCGCCCGGCGTTCAACGCGCGGACAGCGACCGGCGAGTTGCCCGCAGGCGGCTTCCTGATCGCGGACGGGGCGATCGTGAACGGGATCAACGCCAACCAGCTCTATTTCGACGGCGTGGTGAAGGCGGCGGCAATCACCGATCTGGAAGCGAACTATGCCTTCAACGAGGCGGTTACCTTCTCGGTCGGCGCGAACAACCTGTTCAACAAGCGGCCCGAAATCCCCGTCATGATGCAGGGCGTCACGGTACCTGTCGGACAATCGCCCTATATCAACGGGTCCGGCACCTATTCGGCTTCGTTCGGTCATGGTCCCTACAGCACGTCGGGCGGCTATTATTACGCGCGTCTCGACTTCAAATTCTGACGGCTCCCAACGTCACGAGGGGAGAGGGTCGATCCGATACGGGTCGGCCCTCTTTTTTCGTTATGGGGATTTATCGATCTGCAAATGGAGAGATGACATGAAATGGCTGCTAGTTGCCTTCGCACTTGTCCTGTCGACCCCGGTTTGTGCGCAGACGGCCCCTAAGAAACTCCCCTTCTCGCCAGCGGTGCGCGCTGACAACCTCCTGTTCCTGTCGGGCCAGATCGGACAGGTGCCCCAGGGCATGGACCGACATGGCGACGGGTTCGACGCGGCGGTGCGCGGCGCGATGGACGCGGTCGGCAAAGTCTTGAAGGACAATGGCCTAGACTATGGCGACGTCGTTAAATGCACGGTGATGCTGGACGATATGGATGACTGGCCACGCTTCAACGCCGCCTATCTTCCCTATTTCGAAGGCAAGCGGCTGCCTGCCCGCAGCGCGTTCGGCGCGGACGGTCTGGCGATGGGTGCTCCGTTGGAAATCGAATGTATCGCCGCGTTCAAGTGAGCGGCACGGCTTCCCGTATGACCAGCACCGGCACGCCATCGCGCACCGGGTAGGCAAGGCCCGCCGCTTCCGACACCAGCGCCTGCCGATCCGCATCCCATGTCAGCGGCGCGCGCGTAACCGGGCAGACGAGCTTTTCGAGCAACCAGGGATCAATGGGCGCAACTGTGGCACTCATTGCAACGTCGCGCCGCCGTCGCGCTCGGCGCGGCCGACGATCTGCATCAACTGGATGATGCGGTCGGCGCGCTCGGACAGGCTGTCCGCCTCCAGCAGCGTCTGCTTGGCGGCGGGGTCGAAGGGCGCGATCTGGGCGATGCCGTTCACCAGCATCATGTCGTCGAGCCGAGACACGGCATCCCAATCCACCGCATAGCCGAGCAGGTCGGCGAAACGGCGCGATTCCTCTTCCAGCGCGGCGCGCTCGACGCTGTGCAGCACCTCGTCATCCTGCGGCGCCTGTTCGACATCGGCCTCGATCTGTCGGAACTGGGTCGCGACCGGCAGTTCGCGCGCGACGCGGAAGCGGGCGAGGCCCGTCAGCACGATGTTGAAACGGCCATCCTCCAGCGCCTCGATATGGCTGACATGGCCGAGGCATCCCATGTCGAACAGCCGGGGCACGGCGGCGTTGTCGCGGGGCTGGATCATGCCGATGCGCCGGTCTCGCGCCATCGCATCATGGATCAGCGCCCGGTAGCGCGGCTCGAAGATGTGGAGCGGCAATTCCATGCCCGGCAGCAGCAAGGCTCCGGACAGCGGAAAGATCGAGACGCGCGCGAGAGGCATGATCAGGAAAAGAGGATCTGCGACAGTTTGCGCCGCTGCGCCGCGACCCAGGGATCTTCCAGCCCGACCGCTTCGAAGATTTTGATGAGTTGCGCCCGTGCCGCGCCGTCGTTCCATGCGCGATCGCGCCGCACACTTTCGAGCAGCGCGTCCGCCGCGCCATCGCGATCGCCATTGGCCATCAGCCCGCCCGCCAGTTCAAAGCGCGCCTCATGATCGTCGGGATCGGCCGCGACCCGCGCCTCGACCGCAGACAGGTCGGCGACAGGTTTTGCATCCCGTGCCAGCGCAATTGCGGCACGCGCCTGATCGATCGCGACATGCTTGGCGGCGTCGGCGGGAAATTCGGCCAGAACGGCTTCGGCTTCGTCCGTCTGCCCCAGCGCGACGAGGGCGCGCGCAAGACCAGCTACGACCTCGGCATTGTCTGGCGCCATTTCGGCAATCTGGCTGAAGACCGACAGAGCGCGATCCGCCTCCCCGCCTGCCAGCAGTTCCTCGCCCATTGCGATCAGCGGCACGATCTCCTGCGCGGCGGCCTTTTCATCCGATTCGATCGGCAGCTGGGCAAGCAGCTGGTCGAAATATTGCTTGAACTGCGCCTCGGTGCGCGCCTGGCTCAAATCAGCGACGGGCTGGCCCTGGAACACGGCATAGACCGTCGGGATCGACTGGACGCGGAACTGGCTGGCGATGAAGCCATTATCGTCGACATTGACCTTCACCAGCTTGACGCCCTTGGCCGCATAATCGGCGCAGACCTTCTCGATCACCGGGGCAAGCTGCTTGCAGGGGCCGCACCATTCGGCCCAGAAATCGACGATCACCAGACTGGTGCGCGAAGGCTCCACCACGTCCTGGCGAAATGCCTCGACCGCTGCCTTCTCGGTTTCACTCAGTCCCAGGGTCGCCACGTCTATCCTCCTGCGCTCGATACGGGTTTGGCCGCGTCATAGACCGCAATATGGGGGGCGTCACCCGTTGCGCGCAAGGTTTCCGACCTAGAAGGTGTAGCCGACGCCGAGCGCGGCAATGAACTGATTGCGCGATCCCACATCGGCGACGATCGGCGAATCGGCATAGCGGCCGAGCAGGCGTGAGTAGTTGACCGCGCCGAACAGCGCCCAGCCACGGCGGATGTCGCCCGACAGCGAATAGCCGCCCGCAAGGCTCGCGCCCACACGGCGGAACCCTGCCTTGTCGCCCGCCCGGTCATAGGTGCGCAGTCCGCTCGCCAGCGATTGTGCGGGCGACACGTCGAAATAATAGCTGCCGAACTTCTTGCCAACATAATCCGCCGACAGGCCCAGTCCCACGAAGCTGCGGACCGAAAGCGGGGTGAAATATTCGATCTGCGGCGTGACGACGATGCTTTCATGCGCGCCCGCAACATCCTTCGTCACGGCGACGCGGGCGGATAGATTGTCATAGGCGCTGGTGATGATGCCGGTTTTGCCCAGCCCCACGAACCCGCCAACCTCGATCGCGGCGTCCTTCTTGCCGAGCGCCTCGACCTGCGCCTGCTTAATGGTCTTGCGCCGCGTGCGATCGAGCCGCGCGCCGACCACCGGGCCGAATTCGAAGTCGATACCGCTCGGATTATCATCGGGGATCGCATCGAAATAAAGCGACAGGCCACGCGTCCAGAAGCTGTAGTTGCTGACCTTGCCACGCACCTGCGGCACGGGAAGAACCCGGCTCTTGTCCGACCCTTCGTAGCGAGGCACGCTGGCGACACCGACGCCGACCGTCAGATTGTCAGGATCCTGCGCCGCCGTATCCTCCTGCGCCATTACCGGCGCGCAGAGGGAGATAAAGCCGACGGCGGTAGCCGCAGCCAGCAAACGGCGCGAAGAAAGCATGTGTGACCCCTGTCCCTGAATATTTGTTCAGGGCCACAATGTTTCGAGCGGGTTACAAGTTCCTCACAGGAAATATTTGAGCTTTATGTCCTGTTCGACTGCAGAGCCCGCGACCTGAAAGCGTGCCGACCGGAAGCTGGGTGCGCCAAATCGCAGCACCGGATTGCGCGAGAAGCCGACGCCTTCGCGCGGAATCCCGGCAAAGGTGTCGAGCTTGCCATTGCCATTTTCGTCGTGGATCAGCGCAATGGCATAATCGCCCGGCGTCAGCAGGCCGAGCGGGATTTCCTTCGCCGTCGCGGCCACGGTGAAGTGGCGCTTGTCGGGATCGCTGCTGCAATCGGGGAAATGATCGGCATCGCGCGTGACGCAGACCAGCACATGGCCCTTGCCCGACCGCAGCCCTTCCATCGCCATGCTCAAAGGCTGCTTCGTATCGATCGGGGCTGCCCCGCCGAGCGTCGCCCCCGCGACCAACATTGCCAACAGCTTCTTCACGCGCGACCTTTCACCTTGAATTCGCCCAGTCCCCGGTCCGTCCCGCAGACGCGGTCCCAGACCCGGAAATACAGCCCGTAATTGCAGGCATATTGTTCATGATGGCGCTGATGATGGGTCGCCGTGATCAGCCAGCCACCGAGCGGCCCGTTCACCATCCAGCGCGGAAACATCTCCCAGCCCATATGATTGCTGACCCCCATCACCGTCATGATGGTGAGGACGACGCCCAGCGCACCGACATGGATCGGGATCAGGAAGACGAGCGCGGGGATGACCACCGCGCCGGTCAGCGCTTCCCATGGATGAAAGCTCATGGCCGCCCAGGCCGTGGGCGGGCGGCTTGCATGATGCACGGCGTGGGCGACGCGAAACAGTTTGGGCCGGTGCATCCAGCGATGCGTCCAGTAGAACCATGTATCGTGCGCGGCGAGGTAGAGCAGCACCGACACCGGCAGGTACCAGAGCGGATAAGTCCCGACACCTTCATAGATGCGCGTCCAGCCATGCGCCTGCCAGCCCCAGGCGACCACGCCCGCAGGGATGCCGTAGATCAGCGCTGAGACGAGCGACCAGGCGATCTCTCGTCCGATCTGCTTGTCCATGCCCCGATATAGCCCCGGTTGCCGAATGCGGGTCGCCAACGCAAAGCCGCCGCTTGCCAGCAAATAGCGGACCCCGACGATAACGCTCATCGCGAGGGCGGACAGGAGGATGGTTGCGACCATTGCGCGCCTTATACCGATCCTTGGTTAAGGAACCAAGTGGCGCTTTCTACGTTCTTGGCCGCGCCTGACGATAGCTGCCAAGGACGCGCACCCACTTCGTGTGGAATTCGAGTTCCGCGAGCGCGCGATCGACCGCCGGATCGCCCGGCATCCCTTCGATATCGCAGAAAAATTCGGTCGCGGCAAAGCTCGCGCCGCGCTGATAGCTTTCCAGCTTCGTCATGTTGACGCCGTTGGTCGCAAAGCCGCCCATCGCTTTGTAGAGCGCGGCGGGAATATTCTTCACCTCGAACAGGAAGGTCGTCATGACCGGGCCGACATGGGCCACCGGCACCTTGGGTTCGCGCGCCAGCACGAGGAAGCGCGTCATATTGTCGTCGCTATCCTCAATATTCTCGGCGATGAGGCGCAGGCCATAAAGTTCGGCGGCAAGATAGGGCGCGATCGCCCCTTCCCCACCCGCGCGCCGCTCCGCCACCAGTGCCGCCGCGCCCGCGGTATCGGCATAGGCGACCGGCTGGATGCCACGCTCGCGCAGATAATGACGGCATTGGCCCAGCGCCTGGGGATGGCTGATCGCGCTCGTCACAGGGCTGGTGTCCGGGGCCATCAGGCAGTGGCGGATGCGCAGGAAATATTCGTCGACGATGTGCAGCCCGGATTCGGGCAGCAGGAAATGCATGTCCGCGACGCGCCCGTGCAGGCTATTTTCGATCGGGATGATCGCGCGCGCGGCGAGGCCATTGCGCACGGCATCGATCGCATCCTCGAACGCGAAGCAGGGCAGCGGCACGGCGTCAGGCGCATAGCCGAGCGCGGCGAGATGCGAGTTCGCGCCCGGCGCACCCTGATAGGAAATGGCGCGCGAGGGATCGGCGGCGGCTTTGTCAGCCAGTTGCGCGACGATCGCGCGCGCGGGGGCGGGATAATTTTCCATGCGTGGACCGAGCGCTTAGAAAGTCGCGCGCGCCCGCGCAAGGACGCAAAGCGCCACGATATCACTTAGATGTCCTCGCGGCTTGCGCCATCGCGCCCGCGCCATTATGGCTTGCCACCAAGAGGGGGCGCGGTGACAGCCACCAGACCATAAGGCAAGGGAAGTCTAGCGAATGGGTGATCGTTTCAACACCGTGGCCGGCTGGGCATTGTTCGCCGGTATCATCGCGCTGGGCGGCGCCATCGTCAGTTCCAAATATTTCCACGACGAACGGCCCGAAAAGATGGGCTATGCCATCGAAGGCGTCGAAACCGAAGCTGCGGGCGGCGACAGCGGCCCCGGCCTCAACACCCTGCTCGCCAGCGCCGATGTCGCGGCGGGTGAGAAGGTCTTCGCCAAGTGCGCGGCCTGCCACACGGTCAACTCCGGCGGTGCAAACGGCATCGGTCCCAACCTCTACGCCACGGTCGGCGAGCCGATCGGTCAGGGCAAGGGCGGTTTCGCCTTCTCCGACGCGCTCAAGAGCAAGGGCGGCGCCTGGACGTTCGAGAATCTCGATCACTGGCTGACCAGCCCGCGTGAGTTCGCGCCCGGCACAAAGATGACCTTCGCTGGCCTCGGCAATCCCAAGGATCGCGCCAACCTGATCGCATGGCTGAATACGCAGGGATCGAACCTGCCCCTTCCCGCCGCCGATGCCGCGCCTGCCGCTGCGAGCGCAACGCCGGAGGAAGCCGCGAATGGCGCGACCGAAGCGGCCGAGAGCGTCAACGGCACCGCGCCTGCCAATGGCGCACCGGCTGGCGGTCCCGCCGCTCCGGCAACGGGCGAGAAGAAGTAAGGGGTGGACGCCGCGCTGGCGCACAACTTCCTCTTCGCTGATCAAGAATAGAAGAAACGCTCCCGGTCCTATCGACCGGGAGCGTTTCTTTTTAGTGTCAGGCCGCGCCGGATTTGCGCGCGGCGATCCAGTTGTCGACAACCCGCTCCAGCACGTTGAGCGGCATTCCGCCGCCCGCCAGCGCCGTATCGTGGAAGCTGCGAATGTCGAAGCGGGTGCCCAGTGATGTGCGCGCCTTGTCACGCAGTCGCAGCCATTCGTTATGGCCGACCTTGTAGGCGCACGCCTGACCCGGCCATGCGCAGTAACGATCGACTTCCGACGTCGCGCCGCCTTCCGCACGTCCGGTATTATCGATGAAATAGCGGATCGCCTGCTCCCGGCTCCAGTTCTTGGAATGAAGCCCGGTATCGACGACCAGACGCACCGCGCGGAACAGCAGGCTCTGGTAGAAGCCGACGCGGCCCAGCGGATCGGCGTCATAGGCGCCCAGTTCGTCGGCAAGCTGTTCGGCGTACAAACCCCAGCCTTCGGTATAGCTGGAAAAGCCGAACAGGTTCATCACCTTGGGCGCGGCGGCGCTTTCCTGCTGGAGCGCGATCTGAAGGTGATGGCCCGGAATTGCTTCATGATAGGTCAGCGTCGGCAGGCCATATTTGGGCCAGTTCGCCGTGTCGGTGAGGTTGATCCAGTAGATGCCGGGCCGCGAACCGTCCAGGCTGGGCGGATTATAATAGCCCTGTGCTGCACCCTCCTGAATTTCGGGCGGCACGCGCTTGATTTCGACCCCAGCCTTGGGCAGGCGACCGAACGCCTTGGGCAGCAGCTTCTGCATGGCCGCCATCTGGTCGTTGAGATGGGACACCAGCTCGATCTTGGCCGCGTCCGTATTGGGATAGACGTTCTTGGGATCGGCATTGAGCGCGATCATGCGCTCGCCCACCGAGCCTTTGGTGTAGCCCTGCTTCTTCAGCATCTCGTCCGAAAGCGCAGTCAACTCCGCAACCTGACGCAGGCCGATGCGATGGATTTCATCGGCGGTCATGCGCGTCGTGGTGATGTAGTTGAGGCTGTTCGCATAATATTGCGCGCCCTGCGGCAGACGCGCGACCGATGCGTCATGCCCGGCCTTGGGCAACGCCGCCTTCAACGCGTCATTCTGCTTTTGCAGGGCGGGATAGACGCGTTCGGCCACCAGCTTTTCTACGCGCGCGCCCCAGTCGCCCGCGATCGATTGCTCGCGCGTCCGGCGAACGATCGATCCGACCAATGTGGAATCCGCCGCCTTGGTGCCGAGCATTCCGGCTTGCAGGCCGATCGTCTTCTTGAGGATGAAGTCGGGCGGGATGACACCGATGGCGAAATCCTCCAGCATCCGGTCAGTCTCGGCCGCGAGCACATCCGCGAATTCATTGACGCGTGAGACATAGGCTTCGGCATCGGCCGCATCCTTGATCGTGTGCTGATTGTCGAGGAAGTCGCCGGTGTTGAGATAGGCGCCGCCGCCCTGGCTGACGCGATAGACCTGCGGCCAGCCGCCCTGGCCATAGGGAATGGCGAATGTGCGGATGACGGCGTCGAGATTGGTTTCGATCGTGTCGTAGTAAATCCCGTCCTGCGTGCCGAGCGCCTTGCGGTCGATCTTGGCAAGGTCCGCGCGTGCCTTACGCGTCCGGGCGCGCTCTTCATCTTCTCGCGCGCGCGTCGGGATGGTGAGGTGCGACTTCAGAGCCGCGCGCTTGCCGGTGTCGAGACCGAAGCTGGTCGCCGTCTCTGGCGATGCGTCGATCTGCTCCTCGAAATAGCGGTCCATGAAGGCGGCGAGCGCGGGATTGGTCGAGCCTGCCGCAGCAACGGGCGCGGTCGCACGAGCCAGCACGGGGCCGGACGCAAGGATCGCGGCGCCCGCCGATGCGGACGAGAGGAAGTGACGACGGTCTATCATGGGATCTCCAGACTGATGATGGCGCGATGCTACGCCATGGCGGCCCGTCTATGCAATCGAAGCGGCGCGCTGCGATGCCGCTGTCCTACGCGGATCGCCCGCGCGAACATGGGTGCGGTCAAGGCGTGCCTCTATTCTGCCGGTTTTCGATAGGATCGCGCTGCCGCAACATTCTATCGCCATTTGCGGGAAAAGTGCGAAGTTAACCGGCGGTGCCTTACCGGCTTGCCACCAGCAGCTTGTCGATCTTGCGACCGTCCATGTCGACGATCTCGAAGCGCCAGCCCTGATCCTCGGCATAGTCGCCGACTTCGGGCAGGCGGCGGAGCAGCCACAGGACATGGCCCGCGACAGTCGCATAGTCGCGATCCTCCGACAGGTTGATGTCAATGCGTTCGGCCAGTTGATCGATCGGCATTTGGCCCGATACGAGCAGGCTGCCGTCCTCGCGCTCCACCACGTCCGGTTCGTCATAGGCGTCGCGGTCGGACGCGAAATGCCCGGCGATGGCGGACAGAAGATCGGCCGGTGTCACGATGCCTTCGAAATGGCCATATTCGTCATGGACCATGACCATCGGCACGTCGGACCGGCGCAGCACTTCCAGCGCATCCATCGCATCGACCTGATCCGGCACGATCTCCGCCCGGCGCATCAGCGCGCCGATGTTGAGCGGTTCGTTTCGGAACAGCGCGGTCATGATGTCGCGCGCCTGGACGATGCCGATGACGTCCTCCACCGATCCTCGCCCGACCGGCAGGCGGGTATGCGGCGTTTCGAGCAGCTTGGCGCGGATCGTTTCCTCGTCGGCGGCGATGTCGATCCAGTCCACGTCCATCCGCTGCGTCATCACCTCGCGCACCGGACGGTCGGCAAGCCGCACGACGCCCGATATGATCGCGCGTTCGCTTTCCTCGATAACGCCCGAACGGCTGGCCTCGGCGACGATCAGGTGCAGTTCCTCGGCGGTCACATGCTGTTCGGATTCGCGATCGAGGCCCAATGCCTTGAAGATGAGGGCGCTCGATGCGTCGAGTAGCCAGACGATCGGCGCGGTGATCTTTGCCAGCACCATCATGGGGCCAGCGACCAGTACCGCGATCGGCTCGGGCGCACGCAGGGCGAATTGCTTGGGCACCAGTTCGCCGACGATCAGCGAGGCATAGGTGGTGAGGCCGATCACCAGCGCGAAACCGGCGGTTTCCGCAGCGTGGGGCGGAAAGCCCGCGCCCTCCAGCAGATCACCCACCGGGCCGCCCAGGCTTGCGCCGGAATAGGCACCGGTGCCGATGCCGATCAGGGTGATGCCGATCTGCACCGTCGACAGAAACTTGCCCGGATCGGCGGCCAGCGCCAGCGCAGACTTCGCGCCTTTGCGCCCCGCCTTCTCCATCGCCTGAAGCCGTGGCCGCCGCGCGGACACGACCGCGAGTTCGGACATGGCGAAGACGCCGTTCAGCGCCACCAGCACAAGAATGATGAGGAGGTCGGCCCAGGGGAAGGGCGTCGGATTGGGAGGGGGGATCGTGGCCATGGCGGTCAGTCACCCCCTATAGCGTCGATTCTTTCGGTTTAACAACCGCTCCCTCATGCAAGGTTCAGTTCGCATCTGGAACAAAGCCTATCACTCGGCCATTTGGGGCACATCAAACCCGTCCGGGCGACCAGAACAAGGGAAGTTGATTCATGAAGATTTCGCACCGCATCCTTGGCGCTGCCAGCCTCGCCGCGATGCTCGCCACCACCGCCTGCACGACCGATCCGGAAACGGGGCAGCGCACGATATCGAAGGCCGCGATCGGCGGCATCGGCGGCGCGCTGGGCGGCTATTTGCTGGGGGATATCGTCGGCGGGCGCAACGACCGTACCGAAAAGATTCTGGGGGCAGGCATCGGCGCGGTCGCGGGCGCTGGGATCGGCTCCTACATGGACGCGCAGGAACGCAAGCTGCGCGAGGAGACGGCGGGTTCGGGCGTGGACGTGATCCGCGATGGCGACAATCTGCTGCTGCGTATGCCATCGGGCATCACCTTCGCCTATGACAAGGCCGATGTTCAGCCGCAGTTCCAGCCGACGCTGAACGATGTCGCATCGGTCCTGGCCCAATATCCCAAGACCTATATCGACGTGTACGGCCATACGGACAGCACCGGCACCGACGCCTATAACCAGGCATTGTCGGAACGCCGCGCGCAGTCGGTCGCCAATTATTTGGTGAGCCATGGCGTGCAGTCCGCTCGCATCGGCACCCGCGGCTTCGGCAAGACCCAGCCGATCGCTTCGAACTCGACGGAAGAGGGCAAGGCCGCCAACCGCCGCGTCGAAATCAAGATCGCGCCGGTTACCGAATCAGACGTTCGCGGATAAGGACTATCGAGGGTCGCCTGTCGTGGGCGACCCTCTCGTCAAAAGCTCGCCTTGATCCCATCGATCACGAACTGGGCGGCAAGCGCGGCGAGCAGCACGCCGAGCAGGCGGGTGATGACCGCCTCGATCTTGCGGCCCAGCAGCGCCATCAGCGGCCCGGCGGCAAGCAGCGATCCCAACATCAGCGCCAGCGTCAGTACGACCGCGCCCAGCACCACCATCCGCTCGCCAAGGCCGCTCGCCCGCGACATCAGCAGCATGACGGTCGCGATCGATCCCGGTCCCGCGATCATCGGCATCGCCATGGGGAAGACGGATACGTCCTCCACATGCGGCTCTTCCTCGGTCAGCTTTTGCGCGCGATCCTCGCGGCGCTGGGTGCGCTTTTCGAAGACCATGTCCATCGCGATGATGAACAGCATGATGCCGCCTGCAATGCGGAAACTGTCGAGCTGGATGCCGAGCACGCCGAGCAGTTGCTTGCCCCACAGCGCGAAGACGAGGAGGATGCCCGCCGCGATGCCGACGGCACGGGTCGCCATCGCCCTGCGCTGCGCCGCGCTCGCTCCGTTGGTGAGACTGGCGTAGATCGGCGCGCAACCGGGCGGATCGATGACAACGAACAGCGTCACGAAGGCGGAGAGGAAGAGGGCGATCATGATCCAGCCTTCACCTTGTCGTCGATGACCCGATCATAGCCGGTCCCGTTCCAGATGCTGACGGTAACGGTACGTCCCCCATCGGGCGAGACATCGGCCGTCCAGAACAGGCTTTCGTCAGGCGGTGGCGCGGGTCGGTCGCCCTTGCCCCGCTTGCCGTTGGAAGGAGCAGGCAGTGGCCCTTCGGGACGGTTCCCCCGCTTGCAGGTGGCGACCTTGCCGCTCATGAAATCAGGCGCCGCGCGAGGGCTGGCCAGCTTGTCGCCATGGTCGACTATCCACTTCCACGCGCCCTTCTTGTCGCGCCGCCAGATGGTGGTGAAGTAGCCGACCGATCCATCCGGCCGCGTCCAGTTGCCCGTGCTGGCGGCGAGATTGCCGTCGCAGGAAACATAGACGACCGATGGCGTCCAGCTGACCGGTGCGGGGGGATCGGCGCGGCCCTTGAGCCAGTCGCGCGCTACTACCTTCTGCGGCACGAACATCACCGCATCGTCAGCGGCGGTCTCGCGGAAGGCGGTCCATTGGCCTTTCTCCTTCGCAAGGCGGTTGAAGGCGATCTCGGCGGCGATGACGGAACTGGGGTCGGGCTGGAACCGCAGGGGCGGCTTGGCGGCGATCAGCGCCGTTGCCGCCAACGTCAGCAGGGCCAGCCGCGCCCTCACAGCCCCTCCGGCTTTGGCAGACCGGCGCGGGCGTGCGCCGCGACCAGCGTGTTGCGCAGCAGGACGGCGATGGTCATCGGACCGACGCCGCCCGGTACGGGGGTGATGGCACGCACATGGGACAGCGCTTCGGCGGTGGCGACGTCGCCGACGATTCGGCTCTTGCCGTCTTCGGTGTCGGCGACGCGATTGATCCCAACGTCGATCACGATCGCGCCGGGCTTGATCCACTCGCCCTTGACCATTTCGGCCCGGCCCACCGCCGCGACCACGATGTCGGCGCGATGGACGACGCTCGCGAGGTCGCGGGTGCGGCTGTGCGCGATGGTGACGGTGCAGCTTTCGCCGAGCAACAGCTGCGCCATCGGCTTGCCGACGATGTTGGAGCGGCCGATGACCACGGCTTCCAGACCCGACAGGTCGCCCAGTTCGTCCTTCAGCAGCATCAGGCAACCGAGCGGGGTACAGGGAACCAGCGCCTCCTGCCCCGTCGCCAGCCTGCCGGAATTGATGACATGGAAGCCATCGACGTCCTTGGCCGGGTCGATCGCGGCGATGACGGCGGCTTCATCTATGTGCTTGGGCAGCGGCAATTGGACGAGAATGCCGTCCACGCGCTCGTCATGGTTGAGTTCTTCGATGAGGTCGAGCAGGTCGTCCTCGCCGATCGTTTCGGGCCGCTTGAATTCGAAGCTTTGCATGCCCGCCGCGACCGTCATCTTGCCCTTGGAGCGCACATAGACGCTGCTGGCCGGGTCTTCGCCGACCAGCACGACCGCCAGGCCCGGCTTGCGGCCTGTCTGTTCGACGAAGGCTGCAACACTATCGGCCACCTGTTCGCGCAGGGTGGCGGCGAACGCCTTGCCGTCGATGATCTTGCCGATGGTCATGATGCTTCAATCCGCTGTTCGATGATGGCGGTCAGCCGCGCAGTTGCGCCCGCTCCGCCCCTGATCCGCAACCGCTTTAGCCGGTTGGTATCCCCCGATTCCAGCAAAATCGCGCCCTTGGGGCAATCCAGCCGCTTGGCCAGCAGGGCTATGAGCGCAATGTTGGCCCTGCCATTCTCCGGCACGGCACGGACCTTTGCGCCCAGCCATTGCCCATTCTTGTCATCCGTCCATATGCCCTGCACATCGTCCTTCGCCGCGCCGGGCGTGAGGCGGACGTGCAGGATCAGATCGTCTCCATCGCGCCGCCAGACGCTCACACCAGCCCGAAGAGCGGGGGCAGGATCGCTTGCCGGATGATGAGGATGGCGAGCAGCACGACCATGGGCGACAGGTCGAGCGCGCCCAGATCGGGCAAGACGCGGCGGATCGGGTTGTAGATCGGTGCCGTCATGCGATCGAGCGCGATCAGGACGGTGCGGACGAAGTCGTTGCCGGTGTTGATCACGTTGAACGCGATCAGCCAGCTGACGATCGCCTGGATGATGATGATCCACCACAGCACGTCGAGAAGGATGACGATGATCTGGTAAAGCGCGTAGGCCATGGGGTCTCCGTAGAAGCTTGGCGCTGCTCTACCGCAAGCGGGCGGCCCGCCACAAGCGCTGGACGCGGCTTATTCCACCAACGCGCGTCCGGGTTCGGCAGGCTTATTTGTGGACGAGCGTGCCCGCACCCTGATCGGTAAAGATTTCGAGCAGCATCGCGTGCGGCACGCGCCCGTCGAGGATGACGGCGGCGTCCACCCCGCCCTCGACCGCGCGGACGCAGGTTTCCAGCTTGGGGATCATGCCACCGCTGATCGTGCCGTCATTTTCCAGCGCGTGGATCGCGGCGGGATCGAGGTCGGTCAGCAACTGTCCCTGCTTGTCGAGCACGCCCGCAACGTCGGTCAGCAGGAAGAAGCGCGACGCTCCCAGTTCCGCCGCGATCGCGCCCGCCATCGTGTCGGCGTTGACGTTGTAGGTATGGCCGTCCGCGCCAATGCCTACAGGTGCGACGACCGGGATGTTGCCATCCTGGGTCAGCGTGTCGAGGATGCGGCGATCGACCTTCACCGGATCGCCGACGAAGCCCAGGTCGACGTTGCGCTCGATCCCCGAATTGGGATCGGCCTCGCGTCGGCCCAGCACCTTTTCGCAGATGACGAGACCGCCATCCTTGCCCGAGATGCCGACGGCGCGCCCGCCCGCACCTGCGATCCAGCCGACGATTTCCTTGTTGATCGAACCCGCCAGCACCATTTCGGCGATCTGCGCGGTTTCGCGGTCGGTGACGCGCAAGCCGCCGACGAAGGTTGATTCAACGCCCAGCTTCTTCAGCATCGCGCCGATCTGCGGCCCGCCGCCATGGACGACGACGACATTGATGCCGACCGCCTTCATCAGCACGACGTCCTCGGCAAAATCGCGCGCCGCTTCAGGATCGCCCATCGCGTGGCCGCCATATTTGACTACGAAGGTCTTGCCCGCATAACGCTGCATATAGGGCAGCGCCTCGACCAGGGTTTCGGCCTTGGCCAGCAGGGCGGGATCGGGAGCGTGCTTGCTGTTCATGCGCGCGCGATAGGGGGAAAGGCGTGCTGCCGCAAGATCAGCGATCGAGGCGGCGTCCCAACGCGACGAGCACATATATGACCGGCGGCACCAGAATGGCGGACAATACGACCTTCGCCATCATCTGTCCCAGCAGCAGTTCGCCGATCGGGAAGATGCCGTAGAAGGCGATGGTGACGAACAGCAGCGTGTCCACGATCTGCGACAGGATGGAGGCGAGCGCGGCGCGCAGCCAGAGCAGGCGCGCGCCCTCCCGACCTTTGAGCGCAGCAAAGAGCGTGACGTTGAGTGTCTGCGATATGCCGTAGGCGACGATGCCGCCCGCCCAGATGCGCGGCGTACCGCCCATCATCATCGCGAAAGCCTGCGCGCGGGCCGGGTCCATGTCGCCTGCGGCGGGGGCTGCGAGTACGACGATCGAAAGAAGGATCGAGGCGATGAGCGGCAGGAAGCCGATCTGCACCAGCCGCGTCGCGACTTGCCGGCCATGAAGTTCGGCGACCGCACTGGAGATCGTCACCAGCAGCAGAAAGGCGAAGATGCCCGCTTCCACCGCCAGCGGCCCAAGCCCGAACCAGGGGCCGATGCCCGACAGCGGCCCCAAGGACACCTGCTTGTTGCCCAGAACGCCTGCGATGCAGACCATGCCGCCATAGAAGATCGAGAAAGCAAAGAGCGAGCGGCTGATCGGCGGATGGGCGGCGGTGGTCATCGCGGGCATTTAACGGGATTTGCGCGAAGGGGGAAGATAGCGTGAGGTGCGCGCCAACGATCGTCAGAAATCGAGCGTCAGTTGCCCGCCGACAGGGACCGCCTCCCATTGCATCGTAAGCGCGTCCAGCTTCTCGCGGATGGCCGCGACGTCATCGGACGAAACCGGCATGGCGGCGTGGCCGTGCGCCTCGCAGGCATGTTCGTAAGTCGCGATGAGATCGGTGATTTCCTCGCGGCCGCCCCACATTTCCGCCTGGATGCTTTCGACCAGCCGTTCGACCGCTTCCTCGCCATCGTCGGCACGCATGACAAAGGCGGCATTTTCCCCTTCGGCGACCATGGCCAGGAAACCGCTGTAGGCGAGTACGCCTTCCACCGCATAATGCACCATGTCGTGCGGAAGGATGCCCTGCTTGGGGCAGGTGATGGATTGCGGTGGCAAGCCGTCCCTTTCGATCCGCAAATCATCCTGCTTGCCGCCGCCCTTGGTGAAGATGAGGCGCATCGGCCTTACCCCTCCACCGGAACGAGCCGATATTTGACGTTCATCGCGTTGGCGAGGTTGCGCAGGCGGCGTTCCACCACTTCGCCGCCGAGCGCCGTGTCATGCGGATCGAGGCGCAATTCGATGACCCCATTGACCCAGGCGAGATGCGAATGGGTGAGCGGACGCTCGACCCCTCCCGACAGACGCTGTGCCAGACGTATGGCAAGACCCCAGAGGCAGGCGCGGCTCAGTGCTTGCGGGCTGGCGAGGCGGGAGAGCGCCGGCGCGGCGGACGATCCACCGCCGAAATGGCTGTGCAGCGCCTGCGCAAGCATCGCGCGCTCCTCCGCCGTGATGCCGACCCAATTGCTGTGCAGCGCGATCTCGACGCCGCGTTCGGCACGGAAGTCGGGGTTGGCGCGCCAGCCGACGTCCGCCAGCAGGCAGGCGGCGCGCCGAATCCGGCGAGCGGCGGGCGCATCGTCCTTGAACAAGGGCGCGATCCATTTGTCGATGCGGTCGCCATGGCCGCGAAAGCGCGCCTGCGCCTCTCCCTCCGCCTCGGCGGCGACGAGCAGCGGGTCTTGCGCGCGCAGATCGTCGGGCAAGGCTTCGTAGAGCAGCCCTTCGCGCAGACCATAGGCCGAGACGACGAGGTTGCTGGATTTCAAATGGCGCACCACCACGGAGAGCAGCGCAGCGGCGTCCACCAGCGTCGGCACGCGGGTGGCGCTCATGCCCGGGATGTCTTTCAGCCGGGCGCGATCGACATGGCTGACCATGCGGATAAGGCGCGCGGCGCGCGGCGCGGGCATCGCATATTGATGGACGACAGGCAGTTCGAAATGCGTCAGTTGCATGTCGATGCGGGCGAGCGCGCGCCACGATCCCCCGACCATGTAGAAAGGCAGGCCCGGTTCGACGGCCCAATCCACGCGATTGAGCATTTTCCGCACGACCCGTTCCAGCACCGCCGGACCCTTGGCGCGGATTTGCGGCAGGCGCAGAACGCCCAAAGGCAGCGAGATCGTTTCATGCACCGCGCCGTCACGGACCCGCGCGAGTTCGAGGCTGCCGCCACCCAGATCGCCGACGACGCCGTTCGCGCCGGGAATTCCGGACAGCACGCCCATCGCCGCGCCGACAGCCTCCTGCGCGCCGGAGAGGAGCTCGATCGTCACCCCCATGTCGGCGGCGCGGGCGATGAAGTCCGGCCCGTTACTGGCGTCGCGCACGGCGGCGGTGGCCACGCAGCGGATATGCGCGACCTTCATCTCGCGGCAGAGGTGGGCGAAGCGGGCGACGGCGGACAGGCCGCGCTCCATCGCCTCGGGTTCGATCGTGCCGGTCTTCGCCAGCGAAGCGCCCAACCCCGCCATCACCTTTTCATTGAAGAGGATGAAGGGGATGCGCGGCGGCCCGTCATAAACGACGAGGCGGACGCTGTTGGAACCGATGTCGATGATCGCGGTGCGGACATGCGGCGCGACCCCCGCCATGCTTTCGGCGACGGCGCGCACCCGGCTGAGCATCGAGTTCATGGGCGCGCCTTACGCCTTTCCACGCAAACGCAGCGTGGGCACCGAATCATTGTCGAAGGCCGCGCCGCGCCCGGAGAGCGAGGGGTTGGTCATGAAGTAGCGATGCAGATTGAACGGCTTTTCACCCGGCTCGACGCGGGCATAATGACCGTCGCTGTCGAGAAGCCAGCTTTGTTCAGTGTCGATGAGGTTGGCGACCATGACCTGATCGAGGATCTGATCGTGGACCGTGGGATTCTCGACCGGCGCCAGAAACTCGACGCGGCGGTCGAAGTTGCGCGGCATCCAGTCTGCCGAGCTGATATAGACCTTCGCGCCATTGTTGGGCAGCGCCTTGCCATTGCCGAACACGGTGATGCGGCTGTGCTCCAGAAAGCGGCCGACGACCGACTTCACCCGGATATTTTCCGACATGCCGCGCACGCCGGGGCGCAGGCAGCATATGCCGCGCACGATGAGGTCGATCTGGACGCCTGCGTTGCTGGCGGCATAGAGTTTCTCGATAATGGCCGGGTCGACCAGGCTGTTCATCTTGGCCCAGATGGTTCCTGGTCGACCGGCGCGCGCGTGCTCGATCTCCGCATCAATCGACTGACAGAGCGTCGTGCGCAGATCGCGCGGCGACATGACCAGCTTTTCCAGATGCTGGGGTTCGACATAGCCGGTGATGTAGTTGAAGAGCGCGGCGGCATCGCGCCCGAAGGCGGGCTCGGCTGTGAAGAAGCTGAGGTCGGTATAGATGCGTGCGGTGACCGGGTGATAATTGCCGGTGCCGAAATGGCAGTAGGTGCGGAATTGGTCGCCCTCCCGCCTGACCACCATCGACACCTTGGCATGGGTCTTCCAATCGATGAAGCCGTAGACGACCTGCACGCCCGCCCGCTCCAGCGCGTCGGCCCAGAGGAGATTCTGTTCCTCGTCGAAGCGGGCCTTCAATTCCACCACCGCCGTCACCGACTTGCCCGCTTCGGCGGCGTCGATCAGCGCGCGGATGATCGCCGACTGCTTGCCCGCGCGGTAGAGCGTCTGCTTGATCGCGACGACATCGGGATCGGTCGCTGCCTGCTTCAGGAAGGAGACGACGACGTCGAACCCTTCATAGGGATGATGGACGATGATGTCCTTGGCGCGGATCGCGGCGAAACAGTCGCCGCCATATTCGCGGATACGTTCGGGAAAACGCGGGACATAGGGTTCGAACTTGAGGTCGGGCCGGTCGGCATCGACGATGCCGCTCAAGTCGCCGATGCCGACGAAGCCTTCGACTTCGGCAACGATCGCCTCATGCCCTTGCAGCATGTCCTGCAACATTTCCTCGACCGGTTCGGGAATGCGCTCCTCGATCTCCATGCGGATCACGCGGCCCCGGCGGCGGCGCTTGATGGCGCTGCGGAAATAGCGGACGAGGTCTTCGGCCTCTTCCTCGATCTCGATATCGCTGTCGCGGATGATGCGGAACACGCCGCTGTTGCGGACGCGATAGCCGGGGAAGAGATCGGCGGAAAAGCGGCGGATCACCGCCTCCAAGGCCATGTAGCGCGCCGGTTCGCCCGGTACGCGCACGAAGCGGGCGAGCGATGCGGGGATCATCACCAGCTCGCGGATCGGTTCCTTGTCCGACAAACGCTCGAGGTCGAAGACGATCGACAGCCCCTGATTGGGGATGAAGGGGAAGGGATGCGCGGGATCGAGCGCCTGCGGCGTCAGGATCGGGAAAATCTGGCTCAGGAAATGTTCGCGCAGCCAGGCTTCGTCCAGCGGATCGAGTGGGCTGGACGGACCGATCACCTCGATGCCGACGTCGGCCAGTTCGCCGTGGAGCGCCGCCCACACCTTTTGCTGCGCGACCATCAGCCGCGCGGTCTCGTCGGTGATGGCGGCCAGTTGCTGCGCGGCGGTGAGGCCATCGACCGAACGCATGTCGAGGTTTTGAAGCTGCGCCCCTTTGAGGCCCGCGACGCGGACCGAGAAGAACTCGTCGAGGTTCGCGCCGGAAATGGAGAGGAAGCGGAGCCGCTCAAGCAGCGGATGGGCGCGGTTCATCGCCTCTTCCAGCACCCGCTGGTTGAAGGCCAGCCAGGACAATTCCCGGTTGAAATAGCGGTCGCTGGGCAGCGTCACGCTGACATTGGGATCGGCTTCGGCCACGAATTACTCGCGCTGGTCGGTGGAAGGATCGGGCGGGACTATAGGCGGGTGGGCGGCGGATTGCAGCGCCTCTTTCGCCATTGGGATGGAAATCTTACGGCCAGATGACAGCGCGGCTTCGTCCAGCAGGCGGGTCGCCTGCGCGATCGCGGCATAGCTGCGCTCGATCCGGCGCAGCAGCCAGTCGGGCAGGTCCGGCGAGTAGCCCGCCCCTGCCTTGTCGAAGGCACGGACGATCAGCGCGCGGGCCAACGCCTCGTCCGGCTCGGCGATGGCGACATGGGGCGCCGCGGCGAGGCGAGATCGCAGGTCCGGCAGCGCCACGTTCCACGTCATCGGCGCGTCATGGGCGACCAGCAGCAGCGGGCGGCGATCGGTCTGCGCGGCGTTCCAGGCGTGGAAAAGGGTGCGTTCGTCACTCCTTTGCGCATCATCGACGATGGTGCCACCGCTCGACCGCGCGAAATGGCGGGCGAGCGTCGAGCGGCCCGAACCCGGTGGGCCGATGAGGACGCTCACGGAAATCGGCCAGTCGCGCCAGCGTTTGAGATGATCGACCGCGATGCGATTGGCGTCGCTGACGAGGAAATCATCCTCGCCTGCATCGCCGCGATCGAAGGGCAGGCTGATCTGATTCATCGGACCACCAATCACTGGGCGGGGGCGGGAGTTCCCGGCGCGCCGCCCGCACGGCGGGTGACGCGCAGCGTCGTGCCCGACGCGGCAACGGTATAGCCCCGCGCCTGAAGCCCCGCGCGCAAGCTGTCTACCGTGCCATCGAACGTCACCTGCATCACCGACGTGCCGCCGAGCGCCAGGCTGCGCGTCACGGCGGAGCGAACGCCGGGGACGCCGCGCACCGCCGCTTCGCCTTGTGTCACCGAGCCGACATCGGGCGTGTCGAACTGGATCGAGAAGGTCGAGCCGGTCGCAACCGGGGTCAGCGGCAGGTCGAAGCCTTCGATCGGCGCGTCTGCCGCATTCTCTATCGCGAGCGCGTCGGGATCGACCGGCTCCTCGATAATGAGCGAAGGATCGGGACGCAGGCGACCATCGTTCAATGCCTGCGTGTAGAGCGCGTCGATGCGCTTCGTCCCCTCATCCAGCATCTGCGGGATACCGCTGTCATTGGAGGCGCGGAGCGAGAAGCTGCCGATCAGGCCGTCGTCGGGCCCATAGCGCGCAGTGAAGGTCGCCGTCACCGGCCCGCCGGGATATTCGCGGGAAAGGCGCGCGATCGGCATGACGACATCGGCCGCGCCATATTGGTCGAGCAGCACACGCCACCACAGACGACCCCTCCGACCGGTCTGGCCTGTGTTCAAAAGGATCGGGTCGGCGATGGAGCCAGCAACGCGGACATAGTCGATCGCACTCTCACCGGTGCGGAAGCGCGCCCATGCCTTCTGCCATTCGTTGGTGCGTTCATAGGACACAGCCGAGCCTGCGTCCCACAGCACCGGGATGACGAGCAAAGGCGGCGAGCGGCGGACGTTGCCCGACACGCCGAGCAACTGCCCGGTGCGCGCGCGGTCGAACAGGATGCCAAGCGTCGCGACATAGCGGGTCGGCCCGGACTGCTCATAATCGATCTCGATGCCGGAGATCATCGCCTCCAGCTGCGAATCGGAGAGCGACGGTGCACCGCCTCCACCATGGGTGCGCGCCCAGAGCATCTGCCACGCCTTGCGCTGTGCCATGCGCCAGCCTGCATAACGCGCACTGTCCGCGTCCTTGCCCTGTACGTCGACCTTGACGTCGCGCACTTCGAAATCACCGCCGCTGGCGATCGGCGGCACGCCCCGCTCCCCTTCCATCTGCGCGAAGAGCGCGGCGGCGGCGAGGCCGAGCGCGATGGCGATCAGAATCTGGACGGGTCTGGAGAGCGACCGCAGGATCGCGCGAGGACGTAAGGAAAGGGACGGGGCAAGGCTCACGCGCGCCCTTTTGGCGAACATTGCCGCATCTGCCAAGCCGCAACCCGGCCTCCCTTTCACTTTGGGCAATCATGCTCTAGGGCGCGGAGCCATGAGCGAGAACGAATCCTACAGCTACGCCAAGGCTGGCGTGGACATCGCCGCGGGCAATGCCCTTGTCCGCGCCATCGCCCCACTGGCCAAGGCGACGCGCCGCCCCGGCGCAGACGCAGACCTTGGCGGCTTCGGCGGTTTCTTCGATCTGAAGGCCGCCGGTTACGAAGATCCGCTGCTGGTCGCGGCCAATGACGGCGTCGGCACGAAGCTGAAGCTGGCGATCGATCATGATCGCCATGACGGCGTCGGCATCGACCTCGTCGCCATGTGCGTCAACGACCTGATCGTGCAGGGCGCGGAGCCGCTCTTCTTCCTCGATTATTACGCCACGGGCCGTTTGGAAAGCGGGGTCGCAGAGCGGGTGATCGCGGGCATAGCACAAGGGTGCACGCTTGCAGGCTGCGCGCTGATCGGTGGCGAGACGGCCGAGATGCCGGGCATGTATTCCGATGGCGACTATGACCTTGCGGGCTTCTGCGTCGGCGCGGTCGAGCGGGCCAAGGCGCTGACGGGTACGAAGGTCAAGGCGGGCGACGTGCTGCTGGGCCTCGCATCGTCGGGCGTGCACTCCAATGGCTATTCGCTGGTCCGCCGCCTCGCCGCCGACAAGGGGTGGAAGCTCGATCGTCCCGCGATCTTCGACAATGAAGTGTTGTTGATCGACGCGCTGATGGCGCCGACGCGCATCTATGTGAAGAGCCTGCTGCCGCTGGTGCGCGCGGGCATGATCAACGCGCTCGCCCATATCACCGGCGGCGGGTTGCTGGAAAACATCCCCCGCGTCCTGCCCGAAGGATGCCATGCCGTGGTCGATGCCGACGCGTGGGAGCAACCCCGCCTGATGGCGTTCCTGCAAGCGCAGGGGCATATCGAGCCGGAGGAAATGGCGCGCACCTTCAACTGCGGCGTCGGCATGGTGCTGGCCGTGGACGAGGCGCATGTCGCGGGCGTTACCAAGTCGCTGGAGGATGCGGGCGAGACGGTCTATCGCATCGGTACGATCGACGAAGGCGAGAAGGGCTGCACCGTCCAGGGCAGCACCGAAACCTGGAGCGCGAAGGCGGACTGGTCGGCGACGCATCTGGGGTGAAACAAACCTCTTGCCCCACCCCGTTCGGTTCGAGCCTGTCGAGAACGGGGCACTGAGTTCTCGACAAGCTCGAACCAAACGGAGGTTTCGGAATAATGTCCAAGGCCAAAGTCGCAGTGCTCATTTCAGGGCGCGGGTCCAACATGGCGGCTTTGCTCTACGCCGCGAAGGCGCCGACATGCCCCTATGAGATCATACTGGTCGCCGCCAATGATCCGGACGCGCCCGGCCTCACGCTCGCCGCCGCAGAAGGGATCGCCACTTTCGCGCACAGCCATAAAGGCATGAAGCGCGCCGAGTTCGACCGGATCATCGACGCGGAGTTGCGGCGTGCCGGGGCGGATTATGTGGCGCTCGCTGGCTATATGCGCCTGCTCTCGCCCGAATTCGTGGCGGGATGGGAAGGCCGGATGCTCAACATCCATCCGAGCCTGCTGCCCCTATATAAGGGGCTCGACACGCATCAGCGCGCGATCGATGCGGGGGACAGCCATGGCGGCTGCTCCGTCCATATCGTGACGGCGGAACTGGACGACGGCCCGGTGCTGGCGCAGACGCCGGTGGCAATCCTACCGGGCGACAGCGCGCACACGCTCGCCGAGCGCACGCTGATCGCCGAGCATCAACTCTATTCGCGCGTGCTGGCCGACTATGTTACGCGCGAATGCCAGCCCGACTGGCTGCTCAATCGTGTGCGGGAAATCGCGCTCGCCTTGCCGCAGGCCGAAGAGGGCAGCGGCCATGGGATGCCCAATTTCGGCATCGTCAAGGGCAAGAAATTCGCCTGGTTCACCAACGACCATCATGGCGACGGCACGACTGCCGTTCTGGTCAAGACCGCCGGGCCGGAGGAGCAGGCGATGCTGATCGAGCAGGACGCCGATCTCTATTTCAGCCCCGCCTATTTCGGTCCATCGGGCTGGATCGGCATTCGGCTCAATGGCGGCGCCGTCGATTGGGACATGGTGGAAAGCCGTGTCCGTTCCAGCTGGCGGAGCATTGCGCCTAAGAAGCTGATGGGCCTGATGGACATTGCGGATCAGTTCTGAACGCCGCCCTTTTCTTTCCGCCGCCCCACCCCCACTATAGGCGACCATGACCGACATGCCCCAAGCAGCCCCACAAGCCGCGATCGAAATCCGCAACCTCACCAAGGTGTACAAGGGCGGCAAGCGCGCGCTCGACGGGATCGACCTCACCATCCCGCGCGGCCAGATTTATGGCCTGCTGGGGCCGAACGGCGCGGGCAAATCGACGACGATCAACATCCTTGCCGGGATGGTCAACAAGACGGCGGGCGACGTGCGCATCTGGGGCTTCGACATCGACGCCAACCCGCGCAACGCCAAGAATTCGATCGGCATCGTGCCGCAGGAGATCGTGTTCGATCCCTTCTTCACGCCGCTAGAAACGCTGGAAAATCAGGCGGGCTTCTATGGCGTGCCCAAGGACAAGCGCCGCTCTATGGAACTGCTGCGCGCAGTGCATCTGGATGACAAGGCCAACGCCTACGCCCGCACCCTGTCGGGCGGCATGAAGCGCCGCCTGCTTGTCGCCAAGGCGATGGTCCATGCGCCGCCGATCCTGGTGCTGGATGAGCCGACGGCGGGCGTCGATGTGCAATTGCGCCAGCAACTCTGGGCCTATGTGCGGGAATTGAACCAGCAGGGCGTGACCATCGTGCTGACGACGCACTATCTGGAAGAAGCCGAGGAGTTGTGCGACCGCATCGGCATCATCAACCATGGCAAGGTCATCACCGACAAACCGACCCGCGAACTCATCGCCATGGCGCAGGAGAAGGTGGTGCAGGTGACGGTCGACCGCGATCTGACCATCGCGCCTGACGCATCCTGCTTCGAGAAGGTCGAGGTTTCAGGCGAGCGGACGCTGACGATCACCTATATGAAGGACCGGGCGAACGCAGGCGAGGTGCTGAGCGCGGTGCAGGCGAGCGGCCTGTCGATCGTGGACGTGGTGACCCGCGACCCGGATCTGGAGGACGTGTTCCTGAACCTGACGGCGGCAGCCTAAAAACCGGCCTTTCTCGACAAGCTCCAGCCGAACGGTTTAGGGAGCGGGGCGGAGAACAAAGAACAAGATGCCCAACATCATCCATGACGTCGTCATCATCGGCTCCGGCGCGGCAGGGCTGACGGCCGCCATCAACCTGGCGCAGGACCGCAAGGTGCTGGTTCTGGCCAAGGGCGCACTCGACGGCGGCTCCACCAACTGGGCTCAGGGCGGGATCGCCGCCGTGCTCGACGCGGGCGACAGTTTTGAGGCGCATGTCGAGGATACGATGGTCGCGGGTGCGGGCCTCAACGACCCGGCGACGGTGGAGTTCGTCGTGTCCGAAGCGCCCGCGGCGATCGAGCGGCTGGCGGCGCTCGGCGTGCCGTTCAACGCTCGAAAAGATGGGGGGGGCGAAGCCTTCGGCAAGCGCTGGGATCTGACGCGCGAGGGCGGGCATAGCCATCGCCGGATCGTCCATGTCGATGATGCCACCGGCCATGCGGTGCAGGTCGCGCTGCTCAAGGCCGCGCGCGCCAATCCCAACATCACGCTGATGGAGGATATGGTCGCGATCGACCTCATCACGTCCCGCCATGGCGAGCGATATTCGGGCGACGGGCATGTGTGGGGCGTCTATGCCTTCAACCGTAATACGAAGAAGGTCGATGCGCTGCTCGGACGCGCGACGATCCTGTGTACCGGCGGCGCGGGGCGTACCTACCTCTTCTCCACCGCGCCGCGCGGGGCGACCGGCGACGGCATTGCGATGGCGTGGCGCGCGGGGTGCCGCGTCTCCAACATGGAGATGAACCAGTTCCACCCCACCTGCCTCTACAATCTGGAGGTCAAGAATTTCCTGATTACCGAAGCAGTGCGCGGCGAAGGCGGGCATCTCAAGATCCCGGGCAGCGGCGAGCGTTTCATGCCGCGCTTCGACGAGCGCGCCGAACTCGCCCCGCGCGACGTGGTGGCGCGCGCGATCGATCATGAGATCAAGCGGCTCGGCCTCGACTATGTCCACCTCGACATCAGCCACAAACCGCCCGAGTTCGTGCGTCAGCATTTCCCGACCATCTACGCCCGGCTGCTGGACCTCGACATCGACATCACCAAGGAGCCGATCCCGGTCGTCCCGGCGCAGCATTATACCTGCGGCGGCGTCATCATAGACCTTGACGGGCGCACCGACCTGCCCGGCCTCTACGCGGCGGGTGAGGTGAGCGAGAGCGGACTGCACGGAGCCAATCGCCTGGCGTCCAACTCGCTGCTCGAATGTTTCGTGTTCGGTGAGGCGGCGGCGAAGCATATCCGCGCGCATTGGGACGAACTGCCCGCGCCACCGCCGATCCGGCCATGGGACGAAAGCCGCGTCACCAACAGCGACGAGGAAGTCATCGTCCAGCATAACTGGAAGGAAATTCGCCGCTTCATGTGGGACTATGTCGGCATCGTGCGGACGACCAAGCGGCTGGAACGCGCGCAGCATCGCATCGACCTGCTGTCGAAGGAGGTCGACGAATATTACGGCAATTTCCGCGTGACACCCGACCTCATAGAGCTACGCAATCTGCTGGAGGTCGCGCGGCTTGTGGTGCGATCGGCGCTGCATCGCAAGGAAAGTCGCGGGCTGCATTATACGCTGGATTATCCCGAGACGCTGGCAATCGCGCAGGATACGGTCCTCGCGCCCTGACCGTCAGGCGCCTTTGAGGAAGGACGACAACTCGGCGTTGAAGCGGGTTGGCTGATCGATCATCACCATATGCCCGCTGGGACCGATCGGCTTCATCAGCACGCCGCGCTTGCCGGCATAGGCCGAGCGGAAGCGCGCGCTGATGGCGGCGGCCTGTTCCTTGTCGGCACCGATCGCATAGACGACCTCGAGCGGCGGGTTCATGCGGGGGAGTTGCGGGCCAAGATCGACATTGGCGAGGTCGCGCAGCGCATTGGCAATGACGTCGGGATCGCTGCCTTTCGCACCGGGCGCTTGCGCGACGAGCTGCGCCAGATAGCGCCGCCCCGCCGCCGTGCCGGTCAGGTAGCCGTTCAATTGATCGGCGAGATAACCCAGCCCGCTCGCCGTCCCGCCGACCATGGCGGCACCGGCGGGCATCATGTCCACGACCATCAGCCGCGATCCAAGACCCTTGAGGCCCAGCATCATCGTCAGCGTGCCGCCCATCGAATGGCCGACGATCGCCGGGCGCTGAAGTCCGGCAGCGGTGACGTAGCGCGCGATTTCATCCGCAATCGGCGCAAGCAACGGACCGCTGGCGTTGGCGTCGGGCGCGAGGCCCGCAAAGCCGCGCACCTGGACCAGATGATAGCGATAGCCCGGTATGGCACCCAGAACCCCGTTCCAGATGCCGGGACCGCTGGCGAGGCCAGGGATCAGCAGCACGTTTCGTCCCGTGCCGCGCACGCTCACCGTGATGCGGCGCGAAGTGAACGGGGCAGCGGCCGCCGTGCCGCTCCACCCGATGGTCGCGCCTGCCAGCGTTCCGAGCAGGAGGCGGCGTCTGTCGATCATGATCCGGTCCATGGGTTCCGCTTTTGCGCAGGTGACGCTGAACCGCAACTGAGCGCCCGCCGGTTCCCCGTTCAGCCTCCTTACATCGCAGCTATGGAATCGTTCGTCGCATGACTCTTGTCGCGACGCCTGCCCCGGTTGCCTATGTGGTTCAGAAAGAGCGGGGAAACTGATGCCATCCGAAGAAAAATGGGGCGGGTCCGCGCGCCTCATCCTGTTGATCGCCGCGCTGTCCGCCTGCGTCAGCGCGCCGCAAGAGCCGCGCGCCATGGCTGCATCGACACAGCCGCGCAAGGCTGCGCCCAAGCCCGTCACCAACACATGGCCGATCCGGGAAGTCGCCAACCCGCCCCGCCCGTTCGAGGATGTCGATCAACGCGAAGCGCCGCCGCCCGCGCTCGTCAGCATCGTCCATGATCTGGGGCAGAATTTTCGGGGCAAGGTCGGCATCGCGGTGCGCCGGATCGGCACCGACTGGACCGTCGCATGGAACGGCAACGCACTTTTCCCGCAGCAGAGCGTGTCGAAACTGTGGGTATCGATGACCTTCCTCGACGCGGTGGACCGGGGCAAGCTGCGCCTGACCGACACGACGACGATCACCAAGAATGACCTCACTCTCTTCCACCAGCCGAGCGCGGCGATGGTTTCGGGTGGTGGGTGGACGACCAGCTATTCCGATCTGATGCGCCGTGCGATGACGCAGAGCGACAATACCGCCAACGACACGCTGCTGCGCGCAGTGGGCGGGCCGGACGCGGTGCGCAGCTATCTGGCGCGCAAGACGATCAAGGACATCCGCTTTGGGCCGGGCGAACGGCTGTTGCAATCGGCGACGGCGGGGATGGATTGGCGACAGGATTATTCGATCGGCCGCAATTTCTACGCCGCGCGCGCCAAGCTGCCGATGTCGGTCCGCGAAAAGGCGCTGGATCGCTATCTTGCCAGCCCGCCCGATGGTGCGGCTCCCGCCTCGATCGTCGCGGCGCTCGCGAAATTGAAGCAGAACCGGATGCTGTCCCCCGCCTCGTCCAAGCTGCTGATGGGGATCATGGAGGAAGCCAAGACCGGACCGCGCCGCATCAAGGGTGGCGTGCCGCCGGGCTGGTCCTATCTGCACAAGACCGGCACCGGGCAGGATCTGCCGCCACGCTCGACCGGCTATAACGATATCGGCATCATGACCGCGCCCGACGGCACCAGCTATGCCGTGGCGGTGATGATCGGCAGCACGACGCTGCCGATCCCGGCGCGCATGGAATTGATGCAGGCGGTGTCGCGCGCGGTGGCGGCGAACCACGAGAAGAAGTAGCGCCTAGAAGCGCTGCGCGAAACCGATATAGACTTGCGTATCCGGGCTGTCCTGGTTCAGCCCGCCGTTCCAGCCGATGTCGAACTGCCTGTTCTTGCCGACCTTGTAGGCGAGCGACAGGCCGAGCAGCGCCTGCGTCACATGCCCTTGCGGATCATTGTCGCGCATCAACGACGTTTCGACCGCCAGCTTGATCGCTTTGGTCAAGTCGATGTCGAGGCCGGTGACGCCGCCATAGGCGAGGTGGCGGCCATGCCGATCCTCATCCGCCGCCGCGTCCACCTCTCCCACCAGTTCCAGAAGCACGCCCTTGGTCAGCTCTATGCTACCGGGAAGCGTCATACCTGCGTTCCACGTCCCATCGCCGATCGCCGAGCCACCCGTCGGCACGGTTACATGTGGCATCAGCGCGAACGAGACTTTTGCCCGGTCGGGATTACGGAAGTTGCGACGGAGCGCCAGCGTGACGTCGCCCGTCCCGTTGCTTCGGTCGATATCGCCGGTCAGCCGGTCGCGTTCCCGTTGATGGCCGAAAGCGGTCCAGCCGATCTGCGCCTCCAGATGCTTCTCCAGCCCGAAGCGGAGCAGCATGTCGGCCGCCGCGATCGTATCGGTGCGGCTTTGCGCGTCGCTCTCCCGCGTCCAGTCGGCGATCCCGACTTCCATGACGATCCGCCCCGGATCGACAGTGCAGGCTGGCGTACCAAGGCCGGGACGATCGGTGCAGAGGCTCCGTCCTTCCTGCGCGGCTGCGGGAATGGACAGAAATGCGAAAGCTGCGACGATGAGACGACGAATCATGGAAACCCCCTGTGCCGCCTTTTGGCGATCAGACATGAAGGGGAAATAATCGGCGCGCCTGCCGGTTCCGCCTGCATCGATGCAGCGGTACTGGAGGGGCTGGTCTTTACCCGCTATCTCCCTCCCCCATGACCCAGAATCACCTCTATCTCGTCGACGGCTCGGGCTATATCTTTCGCGCCTATCACCAGCTGCCCCCGCTCACCAATCGCCACGGCCAGCCGGTCGGCGCGGTTTATGGCTACACGACGATGCTGTGGAAGCTGGCGAACGAACTGGGAAGCAGCGAGGGGCCGACCCACCTTGCCGTCGTGCTGGACAAGGGATCGCACACCTTCCGCAACGACATGTACGACCAGTATAAGGCGAACCGCCCGCCCGCGCCGGAAGACCTGATCCCGCAATTCCCGATGATCCGCGATGCGACCCGCGCCTTCTCTCTGCCCTGCATTGAGGAAGCGGGGTATGAGGCGGACGACATCATCGCCAGCTATACCAAGGCAGCGGTCGCGGCAGGCTGGCATGTCACGATCGTCAGTTCCGACAAGGATCTGATGCAGCTGATCCAGCCCGGCGTCGATATGTACGACACGATGAAGAACGAGCGGCGCGGCGCCGACTATGTCGTAGGCAAGTTCGGCGTGAAGCCCGAACAACTGGGCGACGTGCTGGCGCTGATGGGCGACAGCGTCGACAATGTGCCCGGCATTCCCGGCATCGGGCCGAAGACGGCGGCAAAGCTCATCACCGAACATGGTTCGCTGGAAGCGGCGCTGGACGCCGCGCCCGCGATGAAGAAGTCCAAGATGCAGGAAAACCTGATCGCGCACGCCGACATGGCGCGGCTGTCGCGGCGGCTGGTGGCGCTGCACGACAGCATGGACCTGCCCGAGCCGCTGGAGGATCTGTCGCTCAAGGGCATTCCGACCGAGCCGTTGCAGGCGTTTCTGGAGCATCATGGCTTCAAGACGCTGCTCGGGCGGCTCGGTACGCCCGCAGCGGCGGTGGCCGTCGCGGCGGCTGCGGCAGCGGCGACCGACAGCGCTCCACCCCCGCCCCCCGCCTTTGCCGAGGAACCGGCGATCGACCGCAGCCTGTACGAAACGGTGGTGACGGAGGAGGCGCTAGATCGCTGGATCGCCGCCGCCCATCATGAAGGCGTGATCGCGGTCGATACCGAAACCGACATGCTCGATTGCGTGTCCTGCGGCCTCGTCGGCATCAGCCTGGCGGTCGGACCGAACGCGGCCTGCTACATCCCGGTCGGCCATGGCGGCAGGGATATGTTCGCCGAGCGGCCCGCTCAGCTGGACAAGGCACTGGTGCTGGCGAAGCTCAAGCCGCTGCTGGAGGACGACAGCGTGCTCAAGGTCGGGCAGAACCTCAAATATGACCTGACCGTGCTGCGCCGGCATGGCATCGAAGTTGCGCCCTATGACGACACGATCGTCATGAGCTTCGACCTCGACGCCGGGCAGAGCCTTGCCGGACATGGTATGGACGAAGCGGCGCGGGTTCACCTTGGCCACGAATGCATCAGCTTCAAGGAGGTGGTTGGCACCGGCAAGAACCAGGTTACCTTCGGCGAAGTGCCGCTCGATCGCGCGACCGAATATGCCGCCGAGGATGCGGACGTGACGCTGCGTCTGTGGAAGCGGTTCAAGGCGCGGATCGCCAACGAAGGCGCGAACCGTATCTATGAACTGGTCGATCGGCCGCTGGTCGGCGTCATCGCGCAGATGGAGTTTCAGGGGATCAAGGTCGATCGCGAGGCGCTGTCGCGGCTGTCGGCCGAATTCACCGCCGGTATCGCCGCGCTGGAAACCGAAATCCACGAGCTTGCAGGCCAGCCCTTCGCGATCGGATCGACGCAACAATTGGGCGCGATCCTGTTCGACAAGATGGGGTACAAGGGCGGCAAGAAGGGCAAGTCAGGCGCCTATTCCACGGACGTCACCATCCTTGAACAGCTGAAGGCGCAGGGCGCGCCGATTGCCGCGAAGATCCTCGACTGGCGGCAATTGTCGAAGCTCAAGTCCACCTATACCGATGCACTTCAGGCGCAGATCAACGGCAGCACGGGGCGCGTCCATACCAGCTATTCTCTGACCGGCGCGCAGACAGGGCGGCTGTCCTCGACCGATCCCAATCTTCAGAACATCCCGATCCGTACCGAGGTCGGGCGGCAGATCCGCCATGCCTTCGTCGCCGAACCGGGCCATGTCATCCTGGCGGCGGATTACAGCCAGATCGAATTGCGGCTGGCGGCGCATATGGCGGACGTGCCAGCGCTGCGCGACGCCTTCGCCGCTGGCGAGGATATTCACGCCGCGACCGCCGAGCAACTGTTCGGCGAGGTGAACCGGGATACCAGAGGGCGGGCGAAGACGATCAACTTCGCCATCCTCTACGGCATATCGCGCTGGGGGCTGGCCGGTCGGCTGGAGATCAGCGCGGACGAGGCGCAGGACATGATCAGCCGCTATTATGAACGCTTTCCCGGCATCAGCATCTACATCAGCGAGACGATCGAGAAGGCGCGGACCCTGGGTTACACCGAAACGCTGTTCGGTCGGAAGACTTGGTTCCCGCGTATCAAGGCGCCGATTCAGCATGAACGGCAGGGGGCCGAGCGCGCTGCGATCAACGCGCCGATCCAGGGGACGAGCGCCGACATCATCAAGCGGGCGATGGCGCGCATGGGTCCGGCGCTGGAGGCCGAGGGGCTTGGCGGCGTTCGGATGCTGCTTCAGGTGCATGACGAACTAGTGTTCGAGGTGCCGGAGGGCGATGTGGAGGCGGCGAGCGCGGTCATCCGCCGGGTGATGGAAACAGCCGCCGAGCCGATGGTGAAGCTATCCGTGCCGCTGGGGGTTGAGATCGGCGTCGGCCCGAGTTGGGGCGCGGCGCACTGATAACTCCAGACAAAGGCGCAACCCTTAACTTCGCATATTTCCCGCATTTCGTGACAGGATGTTGCGCGGGCCCGATCCTATCGCAATGCGTGAGGGCGAGGGGTATAAAGATGCCGTCGCCCTTTTACCGTTCGTCCGGAAAGTAGGATAGCCATGCGGACCATCCGTGAAGACGACCTGACCGGCGAAGCGACCCGCGACCTGCTGGCGCTGCATCTGGCGGGGATGCACGCCAATTCGCCGCCGGGGCATGTGTTCGCGCTCGACCTTTCAGGCTTGCAGCGGCCAGATGTGACCGTCTGGACCGCGTGGGAAGATACGTGGATCGCGGGCGTCGGTGCGCTCAAGATGCTGGGAGAATACACGGCAGAGGTGAAGTCGATGCGGACCCATCCCGACTTCGTGCGACAGGGCGTCGGCGCGGCGATCCTTGAAGCGATCATCGCGGCTGCCCGCGCGCGTGGCGTCCGGCGGCTGAGCCTGGAAACCGGCAGCGGTGCGTCTTTCGAACCGGCGCTGGCGCTGTATCGACGGCGCGGTTTCGTCAACGGCGAAGCGTTCGCCGATTATGTGCAGAGCGACTTCAATCAGTTCCTGCACCTCCAGGTAGAACGCACCTTGTCCTGACGATACGAAGCATATATGGTTCATATCGTCATAGGATAGGAACCGACCATTGGGCATCGTGAAAATCGCAGACGATCTGCATGAGGAAGCGCGCAAGGCGAGCGCGGTCATGTGCCGGTCGATCAACGCGCAGGCCGAATATTGGATGAAGATCGGCATGTTGGCCGAGGCAAATCCGACCCTGTCCTTCAACGACATCGTGCAGATGCAGCTGGCGCAGGCGAAGGTCGCGCCCCTGCCCGCGCGCGAAGCCGCCTGACATGGTGAAGACGCCCGACGAGATTGCCCTTATGCGTATATCCGGCAAGCTGCTCGCGTCGGTGTTCGAGATGCTGGACGGTATCGACCTTGCCGGCATGTCCACCATGGCGGTCAACGATCTGGTCGAGCGCTTCATCACCGTCGGCGCGCGGCTGTTCCGGCGCGGTGTCCTCCAGTCGGCCAGCAGCAAGCCGGCGTGGAAACGGCTTTTCGCGCGCGGCTGATCGCAACACTATTGACAGCAATGTCAGTTGGGTTTCTTCTCGCAACCAAATAGGAGAGATAAAGGCAGTAGACGGCGATCAGGGCGGCCAGGACGTTGGACACGCGGGCGAAACCGGCGATGCGGTCGGCCTCGCCGGCCATCCAGTTGG